>Ga0316204_10000965_pt1 | contig 88648 bp, 87 predicted proteins | sample 6monrhotite_MG_2_FD_205661 | JGI IMG/M metagenome (GOLD analysis project Ga0316204, IMG submission 205661) | Microbial mat bacterial communities from mineral coupon in-situ incubated in ocean water Damariscotta River, Maine, United States -... | ecosystem: Environmental > Aquatic > Marine >... | reverse complement strand
GCAGCGACAGTCTTCGTGGTCTGTTCATGAGCCTGGGATTGATCTGCCTCTACGGCATCGCAAGTTACCTGACTATGAGTGTTTTTCTCTGAATATTTGTTCGGCGCGGAGGGCCTGCGATTGGCGATTTCCTGTCGTTCTGATTGAGTCTGGTCCGTATAGCAGTCTCATTGAAGTCAGGGCTATTGAGACCTCTCCAGTTCTTCTCCGTGGCGCATTCTCAGCAGAACCGGTTCCCGCCTTTGCCGGGAATGCGCTAACGCCGCCTGACCCGCATCGGCAGGGCCGTATCGGGCTGCAAGGTGATGCGCATCACCGGCACCGGATGCTGACCGCCGGCAAATTCGAACCGCAGCTGGCGCAGCAGGCTGGCGAGCACAATCACCATTTCCATCATCGCGAAGCGGGCACCGATACACACCCGCGGGCCGAGACCGAAGGGCAGCCAGGCATGGCGCGGAATCTCATTGGCGGCGTCACCGAAAAAGCGTTCCGGACAAAAGCTGTCGGGCTGGGGCCAGAAATCGCGCTGGCGGTGCAAGAGCCAGGTCGAGACCAGAACATCGGTATCGGGTGCCACTGGCAGGCCGGCGATCGTATCGCCGCCAATCGAGGTGCGCGACAGGATCGGGGCGGAGGGGTAGAGGCGCAGGCTTTCCTTGATGATCGCCGTCGTCCAGGGCAGTGCGTCCATCCAGGCGGAGGGATCGGTGGAGTCCAGCGGTGCGCTGTCGATCTCGGCCTCGAGCCGTTCGAGCACATCGGGCGATTGCGACAATAGATACAGCGTCCAGCTCAAGGAGCGCGCAGTCGTCTCGTGACCGGCGGCGAGGAAGGTGAGGAGATTGTCGACAATGGCGGTCTCGTCGAGCCCGGCGCCAAGCAGGAGATCGAGGAAATCCGGCGTGCGGCCGGCGGTTTCGGCATCGGGCTGGGCCCGGCGCGTCGCGGCGACATGGGCGACCTGCCGGCGCAGATCGGCGATCACCTGCCGCGCTGCGCCATGCCCGATACGCGGGATCCAGCCGGGCAGATCGATCAAATCGAACAGGTGCGGGATGCCGGTGATCTCGATCAGGCGGCAAATCGCGGCGCTGAAGCGGGCCTTGTCGAGCGCCTCATCGCCGGAGAACAGGGTTTCGATCAACACGTCCAGCGTCAGATCGACCATGGCATCGGACAGGGAGATTGTACGCCCGTCAACGGCGAGGAAGGACTCGGCCGCCTCGTCGCAGACAGTGCGGATCTTGGGCGCGAAGGCGTTGACCCGGCGCGGCGTGAAGACCGGGGCGACGGCGTGGCGCGCGGTCTTCCAGACCTCGCCTTCAGCCGTCAGAAGCCCGTCACGCAGAAAGGGTTTCAACACCGCCTGACGCACCGGATTCATGCGGTAATTGGCGGCATTGGTGACGAAACAGTGATGGATCGCGCCCGGATCATTGATCAACAGGCTATTGCGCCCGAGAAAGCGGAAGGGGGCGACGAGAAACTCGAAATGATGCTCGCCCCAGATCTCCAGCGGATTGCGGTTCATGGCGCGAAAATAGGTCCAGTAATCGGCGAGGGTCAGCCGCCCGGTCTGGCTGTAATTGGCATAGGGCGGCTTGGGGGGCTGGAAGGCTTCACTGCTGCTCATCTCATCGCTCCGCACGGGTCTGCCCCATCAGTCTGACCCACGAAAATGTCCCACGAATATGTTTCGGCGCAGACCCTGCCTTTCCGCGCGGCGCCGGCCAAGGCGCAAATGGTCGCGGGCCGGCGCATCGCCGGGCAAAACGCACGCTTCAATCCGGGAGGCAACTGATCTAGATTGCGCGGATGAGATTTTTCACAGCCTTGGCCGTTCTCCCCCTCTTCCTTCTCCTGACCCCCTCCGCTCGCGCCGATATGGAGCAGGCACGGCTTGCCTTCGCCGATGGCCGCTGGCAGGAGGCCGCCAGCCAGGCGCAAACCGCCGGCGGGGCCGAGGGCTATGCCTATGCGGCGCGCGCCCTGGTGGCGCAATTGATGATCGAGCCGGACAATCCGGACCGCCGGGCCCTGACGCGCCGGGCCGTCGACCTCGCCGAGGCCGCTTATCGCGAAGACAATGAGAGCGCTGAGGCGCGGCTGCGGCTGGCGATTTCGCTGGGCTATCAGGGCCGGTTTACCGGCACGATGCGCGCCCTCTTCCTGCGTCTGCCGCAACGCGGGCGCGCGCTGCTGGAATCCGTGGTGATGGAGGAGCCGGGCAATGTCTGGGCGCTGGGCACGCTGGGGGCCTGGAATCTCGAAGTCGCGCGGCGCGGCGGTTCGCGCGGCATGGAAATGCTCGGCGCGTCGGTCGAGGCCGGCACCGGTTATTACAGCCAGGCGATCGCCCTTGATCCGTATAATCCGGGTCTACGCTATTTTCTCGCCCTCGGCCTGCTTGCGCTCGATGATCGCGATCGCACCGCCATGGCGTGGGAGCAGATCGAGATTGCGCTGGAATTGCAGCCGCGCGATGCCCTTGAGGCCGGCTTGCTCGGCAGTGCCGCGCAATTGCGCGCGCTCAGCGCTGATCGCGATGCGGCCACGGCCTGGGCTGTTGAGCGCATGACCCAGTAAATCCGATGGGCGTGCCTATTGGCTGGCCCAGACGATGCGGGCGATCCAGGCGATCTCGGCCAGTTTGACGATCCGTTCCGGCCCGGCCGGGTTGAACGGTTTGAGCACCACATCCTGCACCGTGCTGCGGCCCAACTCCCAGCCACAAATCTCGCCGTCGCGGGTTTTCACCATCACACGATCGCCCGGACGCGGCTTGTCATCGGGCGCGATGATCAGCCGGTCGCCGGGGCGGTAGAGCGGGGCCATCGCCTCGCCCTCGACGCTCAGCGCATAGGCCTGGCTGGTCCCGAGATCGGGGAAGGGCACGCGGTGCCAGCCCGCACCGGTCGGCTGGCCGATCGCATCGAAGGCGGCGGCACGGTCACCATCGGCCAGGTCGAGCGCCGGCAGGGATTGAGCCCGGCCCTCGCCGCAGACCAGGGCGGCAAAATCGGCGAAACCGAGATTGGCGGCGCTCAGCGCCTTGGTCAGGCTTTCCGTCGACGGCCAGCGCAGCTTGCTGCCATCGGCCGAGACGCGTTTGGACGGGTTGAAAGTGGTCGAATCCAGCCCGGCGCGCCGCGCCAGCCCCGACGGGCTGGTCTGCGCATGGGCTGCGAGACGGTCAATCCCGCGCCAGATCTGGTCGTGTGTGAACATGGCGATGCGTCCTTGGAACAGAGAAAGCTATCGGAAAATATCCCCAGTCGCCAGACAGGCTTGCGCCGGCTTCGCGCGCGCGCTAACCCCAGCGCATGAGCGACAAGATTGCATACCGATTGGCGACGCCCGACAGCTGGGCTGCGGTGATGATGGCCGGCGTGTTTCACGGCGAGCCCCACGATATAGCCGATGGATTCATCCATCTTTCCGCCGCCGCGCAGGTCGAGGGCACGCTGCTCAAACACTATAATGAGCATCCGCGCCTGATCCTGGCCGAGATCGATCTTGAGGCGCTCGGGGCAAACGTCAAATGGGAGAAATCGCGCGGTGGCGAGCTTTTCCCGCATGTCTATGGCGACATCCCCGCCAGCGCCGTGCGCGGCGTGCGTCATGTGCGCCGCAATGAAGAGGGCGACTGGGTCTTGCCATCGGATCTGGGAGGTCAGTGGTGATTCACGATCTGATCGCGCGGGCACTGCACGTATTCGAGCCGGAGACGGCGCACCGCTTTGGCGTGCTGGGCCTGAAGGCCGGTCTCGGGCCGCGCCAGCTCCGGCGCGATCATCCGATGCTGGCGACCCGTATCGCCGGGCTCGACCTGCCCAATCCGCTCGGACTGGCCGCCGGGTTCGACAAGAATGCCGATGCGCCTGATGCGCTGTTGGCTGCCGGTTTCGGCTTTGTCGAACTGGGCGCGGTGACGCCGCGGCCGCAGGACGGCAAGCCGCGCCCGCGCATCTTCCGGCTCGCGTCCGACCGTGCCGTCATCAATCGCATGGGTTTCCCCAATCAGGGGTTGGATCAATTCGAGGCGCGGCTGCGCCGGCGTCAGGGCCGCGGCGGGATGGTCGGGGTCAATCTCGGCGCCAATCTCGATAGCGAGGACCGGATCGCCGACTATGTCGCCTGCCTCGACCGGTTGAAGGATCTGGCGCAATTTTTCACCGTCAATATTTCCTCACCCAACACGCCTGGCCTGCGCAATCTGCAGGCTGAGGGCGTGCTCGACGAATTGCTGTCTGCCGTGGCGCAAGTGCGCGGCAAGGCGCCGGTTTTCCTCAAGATCGCGCCGGATATCGGCGATGGAGACGTGGCGGGGATTGTCGCGGCCCTCGGCCGTCACGCGCTCGACGGCATCATCGTCTCCAATACGTCCATTCTCAGACCCGAAAACCTGACCAGCCCGCATATGGGTGAGGGCGGCGGCCTGTCCGGGCCACCCATCTTCCAGCGTTCGACTGATCTGGTGCGCCAGTTCCGCCGCGCTGCCGGGCCGGATCTGGCGATTATCGGCGTTGGCGGGATTGATAGTGCGGACACGGCCTATGCCAAGATCCGCGCGGGCGCCAATGCGATCCAGCTCTATACCGGTCTGATCTATCAGGGCCCCGGCCTGGTGCAGCGCATCAAGTCGGGGCTCGTCAAGCGGCTTCAGGCCGACGGTTTTGCCTCGGTCGCCGAAGCGGTCGGTGTCGATTGCAATCTGCGCTCCAGCGACGGGTAGGCCAGCACCAGCGTGCCGCCTCGGGCAATATAGAAAATCAGAAAGGCCAGCCAGACGCCATGATTGCCGAGCGGCGTGGCCAGCAGGGCGTCGGCGATCAGATAGACCAGCAGGGATGCGAGCCCGGCATTGCGCAATATCTTGCCGCTGGTGGTGCCGATGAAAACCCCGTCCATCAACCAGGCGCCAGCCCCGAGGAATGGGACGATGGCGCACCAGGGCAGATAGCGGATGGCGGCGGCGCGCGCCTCGGCATCCTCGATCAGCAGGCTCAGCAATTGCGCGCCGAACAGCCAGGTCAAAACGGCGAAAATCGCGCCGGCGGCGAACATGGGCTCGCCGGTCAGACGCACGGCCCGGCGCAGACCGTCCAGCGAGCGGCGGCCATAGGCGCGGCCGGCCTCGGTCTCGGCGACGAAGGCAAAGGCATCGAGCACGAAGGCCCATAGCGTGATCACTTGCAGCAGGACGTGATTGCCGGCCAGGATGGCGGTGCCCTGGCGCGCCCCGGCATTGGCAAACCAGGTGAAGCCGATCACCAGGCTCCACGTGCGGATCATCAAATTGATATTGACGTTGAACATTTGCGCGATGGCGTGGCGGTCGAGCAGGCTGGCGCGATTGCGCACGCCGCTGGCCCAGCCGCCCTGGCGCATCAATGTGTGTCCGACGAAGCCAAGCCCCACGAGGAGTCCGGCCCATTCGGCAATCGCGGTCGCGGCGCCGACCCCGCCGGGCCCATAGCCGAGGCCGAGCACAAACCATAGATCGAGCCCGATATTGATTCCGCTGAACACGGCATAGATCGCCAGCGTTGCGCTATTGCGCCCCAGTCCGATCAGCCAGCCGGTCAGGGCGAAAGTCGCCAGCGCGGCCGGCGCGCCCCAGGCGCGGGCCAGCAGATAGTCCGCACCCTTGGCCTCAACTCCGGCCTCGCCCTGCAGCAGGGCAAACCCGCCCCAGGCGATCGGATGGCGCAGCAGCCAAACCGTAATACCGAGCAGGGCCGCGATGGCGGCGGCACGGATCAGTATGCGCTGGGTTTCAGCCCGGTCATTGGCCCCATCGGCCTGGGCGGTCAGCCCGGTCGTGCCCATGCGCAGGAAGTAGAAACTCCAATAGAAGACCGAGAAGATCGCGCCGCCCAGCGCCACGCCGCCGAGATCGCTCTTATCGCCCGACAGGCCCAGCACAAAGGTATCGACCACCCCGGCCAGCGGCACGGTCGCATTGGCCAATACCAGCGGCAGGGCACGCTTGATAACCTCGAGACGGGTGAGTTCAGGCCGGGCGATTTCGGGATGGCTGGACATGATCCGCCACTAGCCCGTGGCGGGGCGGCTGGCAAGCGCTCGGGCAAGCGGGCACAAACTTCAACCCGTCAGTGTGGCAGGGGTTTGCTAGACGCCGCAAACGCCGTCGCGGCAGCCATCACGCGGGCGCATCGGCGCGAGCCAGCGATAGAGGGCGTCGAGCGGGATGCGGATCGGGGCCGGACGCGTCAGCCAGGCGAGCAGGCCCCAGCCGGGGATGCGTTCCCATATTGCCAGGAAGGCTCGCCAGCCGTCGACCAGCTGACCATCGGGGAGGCGGACATGGAGGGATGCCAGCGCCGCCTCCCGATCGACATCATCGGGTAGATCACCATTCGCATCGTGCAGGCGAATGATGTGGTCACCATGACGGGCATAATGGCCCATCTCGCGGCGGCAGATCGGACAGAGTGCGTCGTAATAGGCGATCAGGGGGCCGGTGGTGTCCATGTCGTCAATTTGCACCGGCAAGTGCGGTGGCACCATCGGGCATCCGGTCGCATGCGACGCGGCGCCGCAGCCGGCCTCAGCCGGCCGTGTCAGAGCGGCTCGGCGTGATCAGGAAGTGGCCGTGCAGCGTGGCGACGGGCGCGCCGCTGCGGCCTTGCCAGGCTTCGACCCGGACATTGGCAACACGGCGGCCGCTGCGATTGACGATGGCGCGGGCATAGACGTCGGCCGCGCGGCCCGGGCGCAGATAATCGATCGCGACATCGATCGGCCGTGGCAAGCGTTCCAGCGACTGGCCCGCCAGCAGGGAGGCCGAGGCGACAATCTCGAGAAAAGCCCCGATGGCGCCGCCATGCAGGGCCGGGATCAGCGGATTGCCGACGAGGATTTCCGCATAGGGCAAAATGCCGGTCAGCTCATCGCCCTTCTGTTCGAGGCGGACACCGAAGCGCGCGACATAGGGCGCTGCCAGCAGGGTTTCGATCAGGGCGTGACTCATAAGGGCTGCCCCGAGCGCAAGGCTTCGACCGCACGTTCCTGCGCCGCTTTTGACGCCCCGGTCACCATGAAGGCGGCCTGGGCGGTGGCGACGGGGTCAATGATATCGCCGTCATGGGCGGTGGCGCGCACAAAGGCGACCAGGCCATGGGATTTCAGGCAGACCGCCTCTGCAGTGACGTCGAGCCCGGGCTTGGCCGGGCGCATATAGTCGAGGCGCAAATCGAGCGTCGCCGGCGTGTCCTGACCACCAAAACCGCTGAAGGCCGCCAGACCGCAGACATGATCGAGCAGGGCGGTGATGACGCCGCCATGCAGGATGCCGGAGTCCGGGTCCCCGACCAGATCGGCGGAATAGGGTGCGCGCATCACGGCGAGGCCGGGCTTCAGTGACACCAGGGTCAGGCCAAGCGCGACCGCATGTGGTGAACCATCGACCAATAGCGGCGCCAGCTCGTCGAGCAGGGCTTGCAGGTCGCCGGGAGTGTCAGTGCCAGACATGCCGCACTTTTATTGCAACGCGGGCGTGCTCGCCAGATGCAATTCAGCGTCTGGCGAGGCGTTTCTCGACGATGGCTTCCAGGCCGGAAACGACCGGATCGCGCAGCGGGTCGCCATCATCGGCCATCCGCACCAGCTGTGCCAGCGCCGCGCGGTGCATCTCGACCACTTCGGCTTCGACGGCAGAATAGGTTTTCTGCTTGGCGATGAAGCGTTGCAGTGAGCGGCCGACGCGGATGGCGAGTGGATCGCCGCCCCTGCGGGTCTCCAGCGCCAGTGCCAGCGCGGCGCAGCGTGCGGCCTCCATCGGCGTCGTCAAACCGGCGTCGACATCGGCCGTGCGTTTGAAGCTCGGGCCGCGTTCGCGGCGCGGCCGGCGGCGGCGATCCGGGCCGACATAGCGCGAGGCCTCGACGAAGGCCCGCTGGTCGGTCTGCATGGATTTGAGGCGATTGATCATGGTGATCGGTGCCAGCGGCGTGACGAGGAATTCGCTGGCGCCGGCATCGCGGGCGCGCACAACATCGGCCAGCGAGCGCGGCGATGACAACAGGATGACCGGCGTCTCGCGATAATGTGCGTTCTCGGCCGTGCGAATACGCTGGAGCAGGCGCACGCGGTCCTCATCGGGATCGCTCTGCTGGTCCCAATCGGCGACGATGAGGGCCGGCGAAATGTCGCGCAGCGCATGCATGGCGCGGCTGGCGCGGGTCTCGACAATGATGTCGCGCACGCCGGCATCGCGCAGTACGTTGATGAGAATATTGCGCATGAAGCTGTTGGAGTTCAGCACCAGGGTCGGCTGTCGCCCCCAGTCGCGCAGGGCCGGGGCAGGCGCGGTGATGTCCGCGACGGTCGTAAGGGCATTCTGTGCGCTCATCACCGCAAATTAGCGGATGGAAGTTTCCATCCTGCCAAGAGAGATGGTTAACCGCAATAAAACTGCCGCCGGGCGGCAGCCCCTCGCGCCCTCAGTCCCGGCGCAGTGCTCTGACGACACGGACCACGATCCAGATTGGCACCACCAGAACGGCGCCGAGCAGAAGATAGTCCACCGCCCACAAGGCGCTATCACTGATGAAGCCGATGAAGCGGCTCCAGGATTCCGCCAGCGTGCCGAAGAAATCGACCCAGAGACGGCGCGGATTGACGTGGAAGGCCGCCAGGAAGAAGCCCGCCAGCACACACAGGAAGACCAGCCGGACCAGATCCGATGGCGCGAAGCGCAACAGGCGTTGCACAAAGCTGCGCCGGGGCTGCGTTGCCGTGTCGGGTCGGGTTTCGTTACGTTCGCTCATGCGGCCACTCTAGCGTTAAATGCGGCGCAATCGGGGCCGCGGCCCCGATTGCTGACAGGGCTCAGGATTTGCGGGTGATGTGCACTTCGTGTGGATAGGGAATCGAGATGCCGTCCTTGTCGAAGGCTTGTTTGACGTTCTTCATCGCGTCGAAGAACACGCCCCAGTAATCATCGGTCGCGCACCAGGCACGGCAGATAATATCGATCGACGAGGCGCCATGTGCCTTGACCGCGGTAAACACGGCCGGGTCCTTGAAAACGCGGCTGTCGGCTGCCAGCACGGCGGTGATTGTCGCCATCGCCTTGTCGATATCATCGCCATAATCGATCGAAAAACCCAGATCGACGCGGCGCGTTCCATTAGCGGAATAATTGACAATGACACTGCCCCAGCCTTCGCCATTGGGCACGATCACCTTCTTGTTGTCGCCGGTCGCCAGCACGGTGGTGAAGAGATTGATGTCCTTCACCGAGCCGGATTGGCCAGCGACCTCAACCCAATCGCCCAGCCCGTAGGGGCGAAACATGACGATCATGACGCCGGCGGCGAGATTGGACAAAGTCCCCTGCAGCGCCAGACCGATCGCCAAAGTCGCTGCACCCAGTGTCGCCACCAGGCTGGTGGTCTCGACGCCGAAGCGCGACAGTACCGCGATCAGCACCATGATCATCAGGCCCCAATAGGCGAGTGAGGCAAAGAAGCCGCCGAGCGTATTGTCGATCCGCTCGCTCTTGTGCACCGCCTTGACGACCGCCTTGCGCAAGGAGCCGGCGACAACCAGGCCGGCAATCAGGATCGCCGCAGCGAGCAGGAGATTGGTGCTGGCATCAAGCGCGCGCTGGGTCAGCACTGCAATGGTTTCGGGATTGAGGAAGTCTTCGGGATTCATGGCGAGCGTCCTGTCTGGCTGTTAAGCGCGGACGCGTAGCAAAGTTTGGGGGAAAGGGGAATGGGGGGCTCCGCAACTCGAATTCGGAGCTACGGATCGAAAACTATTTCAAATCCTTGAAACCGTATCGGCTGAGGACCTCTGTCGCAGACAAATGTCGCCGTTCAGACAGCTGTTGTTGGCGGACCTCTGACAGAACCGCAACCCGTTCTTGTGGAGTCGTTGATTGAGGGCGGTCGAACAGTCCGGGTTGGCTGTCAAAATTATCGCTCATTTTTTTCGACATTACCTCACTCCTGTTCTTTCGATCCTGTCTCATGAACAACCAAAGTCTCATTAACGACAAATCCGTCGAGCAAAACCATCGACGCCGGTGAATCTTTCGATGGCTTCGATTGAATGAGCTTGCCTTTTTCTTTTCTACCACCATTCGCGCTAAAAAGCGTCAACATGTTTTTTGGCGCCACGCCCTCAAACTGCAAAAATTGAACATTTTTATCAGAATCTTTTGAGTGAATTGAGATCGCGTCGTCATGCAGCGTCGTTGCCAAGCTTTTTATGTATGGCTCGATGTAGATGACGCGTTCAATACCCGCCGCAATTATATGTCTGGCACAGTTGTGGCATGGAAATGTTGTCGAATACATTGACGAGCCGGCCAACTTGCCAGACCCGGCTCTTGCTACGGAGAGAATTGCGTCCATTTCCGCGTGAACGGATCGAGAAAACTCGATTAGTGATTTAATCCTACCGTTCTCAATGACTTTTCTAAGCGGCGCGACGCTGTTCGAGCTTAACCCCAGTTCAGCCACAATCGACGCCATAATTTCGTCGATCAGCTCTGATTTGTGTGCGTCATTGTGGCAGATTCCTCCCTTGATTTTGTAGCATCGAGAGTCTGGTTCACCAATTTCAGAACCATAAAGTCCGCCTCCAAATTTTGGGACATCATTCCGCCCCTTCGCTATGACATTACCTTGGCCGTCGACTATCGCTGCACCTACCTGACGAGACAAACACGCAGACCCCATCGCGGCCGACATCGCAGCATACATCCCGGTTTCGTCGTTGGTGGGAGTGATGACTCCATTTCGAAACAACAGACTTAAGAATCGAGAGACCGACCTTCTCAGGTCATCGTCTTTGTCTGAGTCGTTTCTGATAAAATAGTCGGAGAGAACAGTCGTGTCCCGTACTCGTTGACCCCAAGGTTTTCCTTCCTCCTCATCGACTTCGAATATTTTTGCTATTTTTGCATTGCTGTCGATCAGCTTCCTAAGCCGTTTTGTCCGAACGTCCTGCGGAGCAAGAACTCCAACAGTCCAAAACGCTCCCCCATAAACTTCTTTGAGGCGAGCGTATTCAACCGGGTGTTTCAAAGAATCGATAATGGTTACCCATCGTCTGGGATCGGATGTGGGATTTTTATCTGCTCGACTGTCGTTTATCTCGGTAATGCATTTGTCGACAACGTAATCATTTCCGTACTTTTTACGCAGTTCAGATCCGAGAAATTGAAGTCGTTCCACACGGTCTTCAGGAATTATGGACTTCGCATCACCTACTATGCGAAAACCATTTTCATCAATAATTTTACTGGGTTTTACTATTTTTCCATCATATTGATACTCATCTTTGAGCAACTGGAGAAGGGCTTCAGCTGTCTTGGATGCTCCAGATCCAACCGCTCCGACCGTGGCAATGATTAGTTCCCCGGAGCGTCGCTTCGATAACTTTGATGCCCGGTCATTCGCGCCTTTAGCTTTGGTTGAGAGCGGAAGCGGTGTTGATTTGTCCGTTCCTTTTTTGGGTGCAGTCACCATCAACTGCGCTCCGTCCGGTCAATATAACTCCTCACCACATCTCTGATCCGCCCCTGGTGTTTGTACAAATCGTCGGCTCCATCGACATAAACCCGCTCCTCCTTCTTCTCGACGTCGAAGAAGACGATCGACTTGGTCGCGCCCTCCAAAAACAGCCGACAGATGGGCTTGCGGTTATTGTCGCCGAACAGGATGGCGCAATAGGCCTTGGCGTCGCGGATGGTGACGTTGGCCGGGTCGGTCACTTCTGAGGCGATGGCGCGGATAATGTAGAAGGCGCGCCACTCTTCTTCGGTCGTTTGAATGTCGTCTTTTCGTGATGGAGCTGTGGGTGCCGGCACTGCTTCCGCATCGGCGTCGTCGTCGCCAAGCGCGACTTCAAGCCGCTGGCGCACGCGTTGGCGCAAGATATCGTCGAATGCGCGTTTCACATTTGGCTTGAGCGTCTCGACAACCTTGGCGGTGAGATTGCCGTCATAGAAGCTGCGTCCGACCAGCCGTACAAAATCATCGTCAGGGTCCTGCATCTGGGCGGCGATATAGCTGGCAGCAAGGCGGGAGTATTTCAAAGCCGATGCGGTTTCCTGCACCTGTTCGATATTGAACGCGGCCTTGGTGAATTTCTCCAGTTCGCGGAGATCGCCGTCGTCCCAGGCCTCGAGCGAGAATTTGAAAAAGGGTTTCTCGTCCATCTTGTTGGGGGCATCGATATCCGTGAAGAACCAATACTCAGCGCCGTTGGTGAGGATGGCGATGTGGGCTTCGGTCACGCCGAAATAGCGATAGAGCTGATTGTATTGGGTCGTGCTGAGCGAGCAGTTCAGAGGTTTGGCCTCGATTATGAACAGAATTTGACCTTCGATCGCGATAGCGTAGTCGACCTTCTCGCCCTTCTTGAGCCCAACATCGGCAGTGAATTCGGGCATGACCTCGTGCGGGTCGAAGACGTCGAAACCGAGAGTTCCGAGAAAGGGCAGGATCACCGCGTTCTTGGTGGCTTCCTCGGCCAAATCGGGCCGGGCCTTCGCCTTGGTCAAGCGGTCCGCTAGTCCTGCGACAGCATCTTTGAAGCTCATCCCATCCTCCCCGAACGGTGTCCATTTCTGTGCCAGAATCGCTTATACGCTTCGGAAGCTATTTCAGCAACTTGTGCGGGTTTCGGTCGCGATGCAAACACTCCAGTTCGCGCTGATGTGACCCATAACCGGGGGGCAGGTTAGTGATGTGGGAGCGTTCGGGATGCGTCCGCGCCTACCATCCTGGTGCCAGTATCATTGTGTGGCCCGTGTGAATCTGGGTCCCAGCCTTCGCTGGGATGACGGCGCTGGATTTGCTGAGTAGGTGCCTGAAGTCCCCCTTCAGTGCCCCGCCCCCGCCGCCACAGCCCCCGTACTCGCCGTTACCGCAGCCACCATCGCTGCCTGGGCCGCCAGGATCGCGGCCAGATCGCCGGCGGCGGCGATGGGTCTGGCCATGCCGGCCTGGGCCTGGGCGAGGCGCAGGGCGAGGCGGGCGGCGGTCTGGGTTGTGGGTTTGGGTTTGAGCTGGGCGACGGCTTCGAAGGCTTCGACCAGGGCGTCGGCCATGGCGGGGCCATTGCCGCTGGCGGCGAGAATGGCGAGGCCGGTCTTGCCGATACCATGGCGCAGCGCGGCGCGGCCGCGCACGGCGATATTGAGGCTGGTCCAGGCGCCTGCCAGCGCTGCCGGGTCGGGCTGGCTCATCGCGACTTCATAGGATGCGACCTCGGCGTGATGTTGCGGCACGCCGGCGGTGATCAGGGCCTGGCGGGCGCGGGTCAGATGATTGATGGCGTCTTCGGGGGTTTCACCCATGGCGGTGAAGGCGGCGGCAAGCACTTCCTCGCGCGCCGCATCGCGCTGCCACCAGGGCGCGGCGATGGCGTCGAGCACGTCAAAGAACTGGTCGGCCTGCCAGGCATGGCCACCGGCGGTGACCAGGGAGAGGGCCGCACAGGCCCCGCCATGCGCCAGGCCGCGGGCGCCGCGGGCCTTGCGTTGCAGCGCCAGGGCGCGGCGGGTTTCGAGGAATTGTTGTGCCGTGCGCCCGCCGGCGATCAGCGCCGCAGCAAAGACCAGCCGCATTGGCCGGCTCGGGGAGCGCCAGGGGCCGAGCCCGGCATTGAGGGCGTCGCGGGTCTCGAAGCATTTCTCGATCAGGGTCTCGATATCGAGCGGCGCATTGAGGACCGCCAGAGCGGCGAAGCGGGCATGCAGGCGTTCACCGCGCGGCGCGCGCGTGTGAAACGCGGCGTCCAGTGCCCGAAAGCGTTGCGTCGTCGCATGTCCCATGCCGGAATTTCCCTCGATCAATCCGTTCAAGCGCGCTTTATGCCGTGACGCATGCGGGCATGGCAGAGGGACAGTTTTGTGCTTTGTCCCCCCTGCGCCGGCGCGCTAAGTCACTGGCATGAGCCTTCCCGCCGCGCCCATATCCCTGCCGCCCGCCTTCCAGGCCTGGTTCGCGGCGCGTGGCTGGACGGTGCGGCCGCACCAGCTGGCGATGATCGCAGCGGCCTCGCGCGGCGAGGATGCGCTTTTGATCGCACCGACCGGCGGCGGCAAGACATTGGGCGGTTTCCTGCCCAGCCTGATCGAGCTCGCCGCACTGGCGGCAACCAATCCGAAAAACCGCCCCCATCGTCTGCACACGCTCTATATCTCACCGCTCAAGGCGCTCTCGGTCGACGTCGCCCGCAATCTCACCATACCGATCGCCGAAATGGGGTTGGATTTGCGCATCGAGACCCGCACCGGCGATACCTCGCCGTCCAAGCGCCAGCGCCAGCGTGCCTCGCCGCCCGACATATTGCTGACGACACCGGAACAACTGGCCCTGTTCTGCGCCTCGCCGAATGTTTCCAGCTTCTTTGCCGATCTCAAGCATATCGTGATCGATGAAATTCACGCCCTGGCGCCGCAAAAGCGCGGCGATCTGCTCAGCCTCGCCCTGGCCGCGATCTCGCGCTGGGCACCGGAGGCGCGGCGCGTCGGCCTGTCGGCGACGATCAAGGATGAAGCCGAACTGGCGCGCTGGCTGGCGCGGCAACGGCCCGGTGGGACGGCGCGCGCGGCGTCGATTATTCGCGGTGCGCCCGGTGCCCGGCCGCAGGTGGAAATCCTCGATCCCAAGGAGCGCATCCCCTGGGCCGGCCATTCAGCACGCCATGCGATGGGCGATGTCTATCAGCGCATCAAGGCGGCGCGGCTGGCGCTGGTCTTCGTCAATACGCGCTCCCAGGCCGAGTTCACCTTCCAGGCGCTATGGCGGCTCAATGAAGACAAGCTCGCCATCGCCCTGCACCACGGATCCCTGGCCCCGGAGCAGCGGCGCAAAGTCGAGGCGGCGATGGCGGCGGGCAAGCTCGACGCGGTGGTGTGTACCTCGACGCTCGATCTGGGGATTGACTGGGGCGATGTCGATCTGGTGATCCAGATGGGGGCGCCGAAAGGCTCATCGCGCCTGATCCAGCGGCTCGGCCGCTCCAATCACCAGCTCGACACGCCCTCGCGCGCCTTGCTGGCGCCCAGCAACCGCTTCGAGCATCTGGAATGCGAGGCGGCGCGCGAGGCCGTCGCCGCCAATGCCCTCGATGGCGAGCCGCTGCAGGCCGGTGCCCTCGACGTTCTGGCCCAGCACATTATGGGCCGCGCCTGCGGTGAGCCGTTTGCGGCCGACGCTCTCTATGACGAAATCCGCAGCGCGACGCCCTATGCCGGGCTTGATCGCGACACATTCGACCGCGTGCTCGATTTCGCCGCGACCGGCGGCTATGCGCTCAATTCCTATGAGCGTTTCCGCCGCATGGTGAATACGCGCGAGGGGCTGTGGGCGGCGCGCACGCCGCAAATCGCCCAGCGTCACCGGCTCAATGTCGGCACGATTGTCGAAGCGCCAATGCTCGACGTGGTGGTGTCCTCGCGGGGCCGCGGCGGACAGCGGCTCGGTCAGGTGGAAGAGTATTTCATTGAACAATTGGCGCCGGGCGACACTTTCCTGTTTGCCGGTCAGGTGCTGCGCTTTGAAGCGATTGAGGAGATGACGGCGCGGGTGACGCGCTCCACCGACACGACACCGAAAATCCCCGCCTATAATGGCGGCAAATTCCCGCTCTCCACCTATCTCGCCGCCCGGGTGCGCGAGATTGTACAGGATCCGGCATTGTGGGCCGGCCTGCCGGGCCAGGTGCGCGACTGGCTGCAGATCCAGCGCTTGCGATCAAGCCTGCCCAAGGCTGACGGCCTGCTGGTCGAGACTTTCCCGCGCGCGGCGCATTTCTATCTCGTCTGCTACCCGTTCGAGGGCCGGCTGGCGCACCAGACGCTGGGCATGCTTCTGACCCGGCGGCTGGAACGTCTGCGGATGCGGCCAATGGGCTTTGTCGCCAATGAATATGCGCTCGCCGTCTGGGGCCTGCGCGATATGTCGGGGCTCGATCTTGAGGCGCTGTTTGCCCAGGACATGCTCGGTGATGATCTCGAAGCCTGGCTGGCCGAGAGCGATCTGATGAAGCGCACCTTCCGCAATTGCGCCATCATCGCCGGCCTGATCGAACGCCGCTTTCCCGGCCAGGAGAAGTCTGGCCGCCAGATCACTTTCTCGACCGATCTGATCTATAATGTCCTGCGCGAGCACGAGCCTGACCACATTCTGTTGCGCGCGGCCTGGAATGATGCCGGCACCGGCCTGCTCGATATCCACCGGCTCGGCGAGGCTCTGACCCGGATCCAGGGCCATATCGAGCACCAGGCGCTGAGCCGCATCTCCCCGCTCGCGGTGCCGGTAATGCTGGAAATCGGCCGCGAATCCGTTCGGGGTGAGGGGCAGGAGAGCATTCTGGTGGATGCCGCCGATGAGCTGATCGCGGAGGCGACACGCCTTGACTGACACCGCCCGCCCCCAAGCGCATGCCTTCCGGCTCCAGGGTGTCGAAGCCCTGGCCGATGCCGCCGGGGTTTTGATCCTGCCTGCCAGTTCGACCCTGATCGTCTCGGACCTGCATTTCGAAAAGGGCTCGGCCTACGCCGCGCGCGGCCAGCTCATCCCGCCCTATGATACGCGCTCGACCCTGCGGCGGCTGACCGAACGCATTGCCTATCACCGCCCGCAGCGCGTGATCGCGCTCGGCGACAGTTTCCACGATCTTGGTGCCGATGGCCGGATGGATGCGGCCGATGCCACGGCTTTGCAGGCGCTGGTCGCTTCGGTTGATGAATGGGTCTGGATTGAGGGCAATCATGATCCCGCACCGCCTTCGCGGTTTGGCGGCAACAGGATCCATGAGCTCAGCATTGATGCGTTGATTCTGCGCCACCTGCCGGCCGAGTGTGCGGCGCCGGGCGAGATTGCCGGGCATCTGCATCCCTGTGCCAAGGTGAGGGGCAAGGGCCGCGCCGTGCGCGCGCGCTGTTTTGCCACTGACGGGACGCGTCTGGTGATGCCGGCCTTTGGCGCGTTTACCGGCGGGCTGAATGTGTGTGACGCGGCCTTCGATCGCTGTTTTGGTGCCACGCCGGATGCCCTGATGATGGGGGCTGAAACCGTCTATCCGGTCGCGGCGGCGAAACTCATCCCGGACAGGGCTCAGTCGCGGCCGAAAATTACCGCCGCGAGATAGCCGGCCAGCATCGCCAGGGCGACGCAGAACAGGCCGTAAATCATCGGCGCATTGTGGGCGAATTCATAGATCAAGCGCTCGAAGCCCGCCTTTTCGACGCGCAGGCTGGTCGTGCGGCTGGCGACCGGGCGGCCATCGCGGAACAGATAGACTTCAGCCGTATAATCGCCGACCGGCGTGCGCGGCGGCATTTTGATCACCGCACGGAACAGGCCGCCATCAAGCACATCGACGCCGCCGGGTGTTTCGGCATAGAGCGCATCGCGGCTGCCGGCGCGCAGGACAGCGGCGCGGTAGCTGGCCAGCTCGACTTCATCGGGATTGTCTTCGTCGGGATTGATTTCGGGATGCAGCAGGCTTTCCAGCCCGATCCCATTGCGCGCCAGGGATTCCGGCGAGGCGATGACTTCGATCGGCAATGAGCTGGCCATGGCGTAATAGCTGGGCACGGTCGGGAATTCGATTGGCGCCGCATTGACCCAGATACCGAAGCTGCGGCGCTTGCGCATGACGCGCAAATCCTCATTGGGTCCGCGCAGCACGACCACGATCTCATCGCGCAGGGTCAGCCCGCGTGTGGCGCCATAGAGCACCAGCGAAGTGCCGGCGAAATTCTCGCGAATCTCGACCGTCTCCTGGGTCAGGGCGGCCATGATGCCCGGCGCCTCATTGACCATGGGTTGCTGCACCAGTAGGGCGAGAGCGAGGAGCATCATTACGCGCCCCCCCCGCCCTGCGGCAGAACGACGAACAGATCAGCCGGCGTTACGACCAGATCGAGCCCAATCTTGACGCAGACGCCGATCACCATGATGGCCAGCAGGGCGCGCAATTCCTCGGCCTTCACATGGCGACCGGCGCGGGCTCCGAACTGGGCGCCGATCACACCGCCGACGGTCAGCATCATCGCCAGGACAACATCGACGGTCTGGTTCTGGGCGGCTTGCAGGAAAGTGGTCAGCGCGGTGACGAACAGGATCTGGAAGAGTGAGGTCCCGACCACGACATTGGTCGGCATGCGCAGGATATAAATCATCGCCGGCACGATCACGAAGCCGCCACCGACGCCCATAATGGCTGACAGCGCGCCGACGAAAAACCCGATCAGGACGGGCGGAATGACGGAGATGTAGAGGCCCGAGCGCGGGAAGCGCATTTTGAAAGGCAGAGTGTCGATCCAGCCGCGCTTGCCGCGTTTGACCCCACCCTCGCGGCGCTCCGGTGCCCGGTCGCGGCGCAGGATTGAGCGGACGCTTTCGACGAACATCAAAGCGCCAATCGTGCCGAGAAAGCCGACATAGCTGAGCGAAATGATCAGGTCGATCTGGCCGAGCTCGCGCATGGCGGTGAAGATCTGGACGCCAACAATCGAGCCGCCGAAACCGCCCGCCAGCAGCAGGCTGCCCATTTTCGGGTCGAGCGTCTGGCGGCGCCAGTGCACCAGCGCGCCGGAGGCCGAGGAGGCGACGATCTGATTGGCCTGGCTCGACACGGCGACGGCCGGCGGGATGCCGATGAAGAAGAGCAGGGGTGTCAGCAAAAAACCGCCGCCGACGCCGAACATGCCCGACAGGAAGCCCACACCCGTTCCCAGTCCCAACAGCAAGAAGATGTTTACCGAGATCTCGGCGATCGGGAGGTATATTTGCACCGGCCCGCTACCCTGCCGCGGCGCGTTCGAGCCGGTCGAGCAGGCCGGAATCGACACGCCCGGTCTGCGGCAATCCCTGGTCGGCTTCGAACGCCATCACCGCTTCATAGGTCTGGCCGCCAATCATGCCGTCAATCGGTCCGGGCGAATAACCCAATGCGGCGAGGAAGCCCTGGGCGCGATAGACATCATTCGCATTGGCGACGGGCGTCTGATCCCAGGACAGGTCACGATACAACCCGTTGGCTTGGGCATCGATGGCCCGCGGCTGGAAGGAGGCAACGATGCGGCGCGCTTCGGCGAGCGCGGCCGGCTCCATCATTTCCTCCAGCGCGGCAGCGCGCTGGGTGGCGGTCGGGTCGGTTTCGCTGGCGGCGATCGAATACCAGGTAAAGGCGTCGGGCACGCTCAAGGGCACGCCCTGGCCGCTCTCGAACAACAGGGCGAGATTGAACTGGGAGTCGCGCAGGCCCAGCAGGGCCGCCTCCTGGAACCAGCGCGCCGCTTCGTCGAAATTCACAACGCTGCCGGTACCGTAATAATACATCACGGCCAGATTATGCATCGCCCGACGGTGGCCGGCATTGGCGGCGCGTTCGGTCCAGCGGCGGGCGGCTTCCAGATCAATGCCGACACCTTCGCCGGTTTCGAGCAGCTTGCCATAGCGGTACTGCGCCGCAGGAACGCCCTGTTCGGCGGCGCGGCGCAGCAGGATGGCCGCCGTGGCGGCATCGCCAGCATCAAGGCTGCGCATGCCGAGCATGTAGCGGGCAACCGGATCGCCGTCGGCGGCGGCGCTTTCAAGCGTGTTTGCGCCGGCGCTTGACGTGCTGCGCTGCGGCGCGGTGCGGTTGGGTTCCTGGCGCGCGGGCGGGGTCAGCGGAACAGTAGTGCCGGACGCATCGGCGACGGTGTTGGCCGGGGCCGTATCGCGCGCCGCGGGCGCGACGCCAGCATCGCTAGCAGCCGGCGCGGTGTCGATTGGATCGGCGGCCGACGGCGGCGTAGCGGCGCCGGGTGCGCTTGGGTCTGCGGTCGCAAAGCCAGCCTCGACTGAGGCGACGAAACTGCGTTCCTGAACCGCCGTCGCGGCCTGGCTGGCGGCATCGCCGCGAATGGCTTCCCAGACCAGAATGGCGCCGGCACCGCCGAGCATCACCAGGGCGACGACAGGCAGGGCGACGAGCAGGGTGCGGCCGAACTTTGAGGGCCGGCTGCCCGGGTCATAATCCGGCGCTGCGCTCTGCGTGCGGGTGCGTTCGCGGGCCGAAGCGAGGAAATCGGCATCTGCGGTGGCGCCGATCCGTTGGGCGGGCCGGGGCGCCGCCTGCGGCATGGGTTGTGGCGTCGGCTGAGGCGTCGGTGCCGGCGCGGATTTCGGCGCGGATTTCGGGGCGGGCTGGGGTGCCGCTTGCAGGACAGGTCCGGCGGCCGGGCGTACGGGATGCGACGTGGTGGATTGCGGTGCAATGGCGGCGGCGACCGGGCGCGGCTGCGCCGCAGGCTGGGCAGGCGGCGCCGGCACCGGTTGCGCCGCGCGCAGTACCGGAGCGGTCAGCGGTTGAGCCGGTGTGGCGGGCTGGGGCGCCGGCTCGGCGGCGAGGAAAGGATCGAGCTCGTCGGGCGCGTAGTGGCTGCGAGGTGTTTCGGCCTGTGGCGGCGGTGCCAGCGGCGTATCGAAATCGATCGCTTCGATCACAATTTCCGGCGCGGCCTCGGTTTCGGCCTCAGCTGCGGCCTCAGCTTCGGCATCAGCCGCTGCCCTGGCTTCGTCATCCGCCTTGCGCGTTTCAATCGCTTCAAGCCGGTCGGCGAGCGCTGACATGGCGCGCTGGACCGGCGAGAGCACTTCTTCGGTGTCGGCGCGCACCGTGGCGAGACGGTCCTTGACGCCGGTCATCGCGTCTTCAATGCGCTGGGCCGTGCGCTCCTCGGATTGCCGCAGCCGGTCGGCGAGGGCCTCGTCGGAGGCGGCCTTTTTCTCGTCGAGGCGGGCGATCACCTCGGCCATCCGGTCGGTCGCGGCGGCGACAGCGGTGGAGGACTGCGCCTCGGCATCGCTGATGCGGTCGGCCAGTGCCTTGCCCATGCGGGTGACTTCATCGCCCATACGACGCAGCGATTCCTTGCCCTCCTGGCGGACATCATCGAGCCGGCGATCGAGATTCTGTTCCGAGCGGGTATCGCGCAACGCGTCCTGGGTGCGGCGTTCGTTTTCAGTCAACCGGCGCTCGATCGCCCCGGCCAGCTTGGTCAGCTCATTGCCGAGCTTGTGCATGCCATTTCCCTGGCGGCGCTCGGCATCATCAATGCGGCCCAGTGCCTGGGTGAGGGCGGTTTCGAGCCGGTCGACCCGTGGCTCGGCGGCGACATTGTTCAGGGCGCTGGCAAGTTGGGAGCGGGTCTCGGCAATCATGCCGGCGACTTCGGTCGACAGGCGGTCAAAGCGGCGTTCCAGTTCGACATTATCGCCCGAATTGCGCGATTCCAGCGTTTTCAGCCGGTCTTCGAGCCGCGAAACCGTGGTGTCCAGCGTGCGCGCCGCATCATTGGTCACACGCTCGGCGCCCTCGACCCGCAGACGCAGGCTGTCCGTGGCCCGGTGCAGTCCGTTGAGAACCTCGCCCGAGCGCTCATCGCGGCGCTTGGCCTGGTCGGCCAGATCGCCGGCGCGGTGCTCGGCCCGTTCCAGCTTCAACGCCAGCGCCTCGGCAGATTTGCGGGCAGCCTCGCCGTGTTCCTTGACCTGTTGACCGGTGTCGTGCAGCTGCGCGGCGATGTCGTTCTCATGCTCATAGAGCCGGCGCGCCAGCTTCATGATCGTTGTTTCGATAGCCTTGCCGGCTTCGGGATTGCCGGACACCTGTCCCGATTCCATCTGCGCCACCCGGCCGGCCAGATCGTCCTGGCCCTGGCGGATCCGGGTCAGGTCCTCGCGCGTCTCGTCGAGTTGTTCGGATTGGCGCTCGCTGCTGCGGCCAATCTTGTCGACCAGCTGGTTGATCGCCTTGTCGAGACTGCCAAGGGTTTGTGAGGACTGGTGTTCGGCCGCTTCAAGTCGCTCGGTGAGACGGTTGACCATGGCGCGCAGCAGACGGTCCTCGCCCGGATCGGCCGGGACGGCGCCGCCGCCAAAACCGGGAAAGCCCTCGAGGGCATCGTCCCAGCGCGGATTGGCCGGATCGGAATCGTCGAGAATCACGCGGTTCAGCCACTCGCCCAGCGTCACCCCGTCATGGCGCGCCGCTGTCTTGGCCCGCGCCCGAGCGCGGGGATCGATTCCCTTGACGCTCCAAGGACCTGCAGACGACATGCGAATCGCTCACCTAATTGCCCAGGCTCAAGCTACCGGGCGGTTAATATTGTGTAAACCAAGGCAGGGAACGCTATATGTAGTGTTTCCACACCCAATATTGGAAATCAGCGCCAAAACACCAAAAACCTGAGTCTGAACAAGGCTCCGACTCGGTTAACGCGCCGTAAAATCTGTGGACAGATCGCGTCAATCGGTGTCCGGCACCGGCTCGTCCCCGGTTTCGTCCCCGGTTTCGCCCATGGTTTCGTCGCCGGTTTCGTCCATGGTTTCGTCCCCGGTTTCGCCCATGGTTTCGTCGCCGGTTTCGTCCATGGTTTCGTCCCCGGTTTCACCCATGGTTTCGTCGCCGGTTTCGTCCATGGTTTCGTCCCCGGTTTCGTCCCCGGTTTCGTCCCCGGTTTCGTCCCCGGTTTCGTCCCTGGTTTCGTCCCCGGTTTCGTCATCGAGTTCATCATCGATCTCGGGCTCTGCCGCGAGCGGGGGCGGGCGGAAATAATTGGCCGCGATCGCCTGCAATTGCGCATTCATCACGGCGGCTTCCCGAACCGGAATGGTCGTCGCGGCGGCGGGGAGGCCGACGGCAATGTCAAACAGCATCCAGGCCGATTCGACATCCGCCTGGCTGGCGGCATAACGGCCGGCATGCCAATAGGTCAGCGCGCAATAGGGATCGGCCTGGGCGCTGCGTACGAACAGGCTCAACGGATCGAGCTCCGGCGCGTGTTCGGCATCGATTGTTCGCAGCGCTGCCAGCGTTTCGGCGGCGAGCAGATTGGCCGCAGCGCCGGCCAGATCGCCGCGTTCGAGATAGGGGCGCAGCCCGTCCAGCGCAGCGGCCCGGTCACCTTGCAAATTGGCCAGCGTTGCCATCAAATTCTCGAATTCCTCATCGCCGAGACCGGCGGCGACCAGTTGTGATATCCGCATGCACAAGGGTTCGGTCGAGCGCGCCGGGCAGGCGCCAAGATGGTGCGACGCTTGATAAAGCATCAGCAGGGCGCCGGGCTTGTCGCCAGCGCCGGCAGCGGCCTGGGCGGCATCCAGAAAAACCGGTTCGTCCGGACTTCCGTCAGGATGGCCGGCGGCGTCGAAGCCAGCCTGCACGAGCGGGGCGAGTAGCGGGCCGGCCCAGTCATAATCGGCCGCCGTCGCGGCGGGCAGGTTTTCTGGCCAAGGGAAGCGCGCGGTGCTTTCGCCGGCGCTGAGCCGGGTCCACACTTCGCGTCGGCCATCCGGGCTGCTGGGGCTGAAGACAATAAAGCCGAACCGGGCCGGAATCCCGGTCAGCGTGCTCATCACATTGAGGGCATCGGGATGGATGGGCGCGGAATGACGCAACCAGCGCCGGAATAATTCGACATCGGCGGCACTGCCATCGACCCCCGGGCTGACGCCGAGAATCACGGCGCCGTCGGCATTGCGCCGTATTTCTTGCGCGCCGGTTTCGGTGGCGGTGACCAGCATGGGCACTTCGGCCAGGCGGACGCCCATTGCGGCTTCGATCCAGAAGCGTTCGAACCGGCTGCCATCGGGACCGGTAACCTCGTCGAGCTCACCGCCATGGGTGTAGAAGGTGAACGTGTCCATCTGCCGGTGAACATGACCGATCACCGGCCGGTTGCGCATCACCGGCCCGGTCAGGGTCGCGACGCGGGTCAGGATGCGCTCCTGTTTGAAATCGATCACCGCCGCGCCGGGATCCGTTGCCTCGGTGACATAGCCATCGCCGATCACGACTTCGCGCGTCTCGGCCGATTGCACCGCGCCATCGAGGTCGAAGCGTTCAATGCGCCAGCGTGTGCGCAGGACACGTTCGGCTATCTCGCCGCGGGTCGCGAGATAGGTTTCGCGGCTCAAAAACGCGCCGGCCGGGGCGTAAATCGGGATTTCGACGGCGGCTTCCTCCTGTGCGGCGGGGCGGCGCTGCACGACGGAGAACGGGTCGTCGTCGGCTTGCTGAGCGAGCGCCGGCGAAGAAATGGGTGCGGCTGCAAGGGCGAACAGCGCCAGGAGCCAGAAGCGTGTTGATTGGATCATGTGACAACATTGCCGTGCGGCGATCCGTGAGGGAAGGGGAGAAGGCAAAAACACCTGCGTATCACGGCAAAAATCGAAAATGACGTTGACGTTCGCGTCAACGTGTGTGCATAAGGTGGCATGTCCAATCCGGTTGCCCCCGATTCCGAATTCACCATCCGCGAACTCGCGCAGGAATTCGATGTCACGCCCCGCACCCTGCGCTTTTACGAGCAGAAGGGGATGATCCATCCGGTCCGGCGCGGCGCCAGCCGAATCTATTCGGCGATCGACCATGCCCGGATCGAGCTGATCCTGCGCGGCAAGCGCGTCGGCTTCGCGCTCGATGAGATCAAGGAAATTCTTGACCTTGAACCAATTTATCGTGGCGGCCGCGAGCGGCTTGAGCCGGCGATCGAGCGGTTCGAGGCGCGCGTTGGCGTGCTCAAACAGCAGCGCGAGGATGTCGACCACGCCATTGCCGAGCTACAGGCCGGACTCGACTGGATGCGCGACCGGCTTGCTGATCGCGAGCCGTCGGAAGATGTGCGCCGCCGGGCCCGTGCCTTTGAGGCGCTGGCCGCGGCACGCCTCGACCCCTGGTCGACCCTGAACGCGGAATAGCCTGACCACCCAACCCGTTTTGCCCCCTTACGCCCCATCGGAGATCCACCATGACAACCCCTTATCGCGCCCCGGTTCGTGACCAGCGTTTCATTCTCCATGATGTGCTCAATCTGGCTCAATACGGCGATCTGCCCGGCTTTGCCGACGCCGATGCCGAGACGATTGACGCCATTCTTGAAGAGGGCGGGAAATTCTGTGAGGGCGTGCTCGCGCCGCTATCGCATATCGGCGATGTCGAAGGCTGCGTCCGCGACATGGACGGCAATGTCAAAACCCCCGCCGGCTTCAAGGACGCCTTCAAGCAGATGTCCGAAGGCGGCTGGACTGCGCTGTCGTCCGATCCGGAATATGGCGGTCAGGGCCTGCCGCATGTGCTCAATCTGGCATTCAATGAAATGGTTTCGGCTGCCAATATGGCCTTCGGCATGTATCCCGGCCTCACCCTCGGTGCCGCCGCGGCGCTGCACACGGGCGGCAATGACGAGCAAAAACGCCTCTATCTGCCCAAGATGATCGCTTGCCAGTGGGGCGGGACGATGAATCTGACCGAACCGCATTGCGGCACCGATCTGGGCTTGTTGCGCACCAAGGCCGTGCCGCAGGCTGACGGCTCCTACAAGATTACCGGTCAGAAAATCTGGATCTCGTCGGGCGAACACGACATGGCGGAGAATATCATCCACCTCGTCATCGCCCGCATCGAAGGCGCGCCGGACGGCGTCAAGGGTATCTCCCTCTTCGTGGTTCCGAAATTCCTGCCCGATAGCGATGGTAATCCCGGCGTTCGCAACACGCTGAAATGCGGCGGACTGGAAGAGAAAATGGGCATTCACGGCAATGCCACCTGCGTGATGGATTATGACGAGGCCACCGGCTGGCTGGTCGGCGAAGAGAATAAGGGCCTCAGGATCATGTTTATCATGATGAATGAAGCCCGCCTCGGCGTTGGCCTGCAGGGCTATGCCATGGCCGAAGCCGCCTATCAGCAATCGCTCGGCTTCGCCAAGGATCGCCTCCAGGGCCGCTCCCTGACCGGACCGAAAAACCCGGACGGCCCGGCCGATCCGATCATCGTGCATCCCGATGTGCGCCGCATGTTGATGGACCAGAAAAGCTTCGTCGAAGGCGCGCGCTGTTTCGCCTTGTGGACGGCGCTGCAGGGCGATCTCGAAGAAAAGGCCTCCGATCCGAAAGTGCGCGAAAAAGCTGGCGATTACATGGCCCTGCTCACCCCGGTGGTGAAGGGTTATCTGACCGGCAAGGGTTTCGACATGGTCTCCAGCGGGCTGCAAATCCATGGCGGCTCCGGCTTCACCGAGGAGTGGGGCGCTTCGCAATTGCTGCGCGATGCCCGCATCACCCTGATCTATGAAGGCACTAATGGTATCCAGGCGCTCGACCTGGTTGGCCGCAAGCTGGCGATGAATGGCATGCGTCCGATCATGAGCTTCTTCGCCGAGCTCGACGCCTTTGTTGCCGAAGGCGGCGGCGAGAGCGAGCAGCCCTTCATCACCGCGGTTGCCGCGTGCAAGGCCCAGCTCGAGGAAGCCACCAATTGGCTGGTCGAGAATGGTCTGAAGAATTTCGACCATGCCGGTGCCGCATCGCATGATTATCTGCAGCTCTTCGGCCTGACCTGCCTGACCTATATGTGGGCCAAGATGGCCAAGGTTTCGGCCGCGAAAATCGCCGCCGGCGACAGCGATCCGATCTATCCCAACAAGCTCAAGACCGGCCTCTACTTCGTCGAGCGCTGGGTGCCGGAGGGCGCGATGCATCTGGCCAAGGTCAAAACCGGCGCTGATACGATGATGGCGCTGTCGGCGGAGGATTTCTGAGGCCGCGCCTGACGACGCCAATCAAGACAAAAAACAACACCAACATGATGACACTGGGGAGTGGGTTATATGCAGGATCCGTTGAACGTGCCCAAGCCGGCCTGGCTTGACCGTGAAGACGTCAACATCTTTTCCGAAGCCATCGCCGGCTTCATCGAGAAGGAATGCACCCCCAATGCCGAACGTTGGGAAGAGGCCGGCATTGTCGATCGCGAGCTCTGGTACAAGGGTGGCGAGGCTGGCCTGCTGGTGCCGTCATGCCCCGAGGAATACGGCGGCGCCGGTGGCGATTGGCGTCATGATTACGTCTTCCACATGCAGGCCTCGATGCGCGGCACCGGCGGCTGGGGCGCCTCGCTGCATAATTCCATCATCGGGCCCTATGTCTGGAATTACGGTTCGGAAGAGCAAAAACACGCCATCCTGCCGCAAATGGTCTCCGGCGAACTGGTCGGCGCCATCGCGATGACCGAGCCGCATGCCGGTTCCGATTTGCAGGCGATCAAGACCACCGCCGTCAAGGATGGCAATGGCTACCGCATCAATGGCGCCAAGACCTTCATCACCAATGGCGGCACCGCCAATCTGATCATCGTCGTCGCCAAGACCGATGCCTCCAAGGGTTATGACGGCACCTCGCTTTTCCTCGTCGAGACCGACGGGCTGGAAGGTTTCCGCCGCGGCAAGCTGCTCGACAAGGTCGGCCTCAAATCCCAGGACACCGCCGAGCTTTTCTTCGACAATGTCTGGGTGCCCGCCAGTGCCCTGCTCGGTCCGGAAGAGGGCCAGGGCTTCATCCAGCTGATGCAGCAATTGCCGCAGGAACGTCTGCAGATCGCGGTTCAGGGTGTCGGCGTCATGAAGCGCGCCCTGATCGAGACGATTGCCTATGTCAAAGAACGCGAGGCCTTCGGCCGCCCGATCATCAAATTCCAGAACACCCAGTTCAAGCTTGCCGAATGCAAGACCAAGGCGACGCTGGCGGAGGTGTTTGTGCATCATTGTTCCGAACGCCTGCTGGCCGGAACGCTCGATGTCTCGACCGCCTCGATGGCGAAATACTGGGTGTCGGACGTCCAGAATGAGGTCGTCGATGAATGCGTCCAGCTGCATGGCGGCTATGGCTTCATGAATGAATACCCGATCGCCAAAATGTGGCGCGACAGCCGCGTCCAGCGTATCTATGGCGGCACCAATGAGATCATGAAATTGCTGATCGCGCGGAGTTTGTAGTGATGAGTGAAGCGGCCTCCAAACCAGTGTCAGACCGAGGCTCCGTGAGAGCGCTCTCAGCATTGGCCGGGCTTGCGCCGCTGACCGTCTCTGGCATCATTAATGGCGGTTTTGCAGTGATAAACCAGACGTTTGGCATCGCGGCGTCTTCGGACCTTGAGGCGAGAATGGCACTCTTTGACGTCCAGCAAGTGGTGAGCCTTGTCTGCGTCGTTTTGGTTGCGCTGGCGACGGGGTGGGTATTGCACCGCTCGGGATCCGTTCGCTGGGGTGTGGTTGCGCTCGGGGTCGTCGGATTGATTGATGTCTGGGGGCGCCTCCTGAATGATTTCGACAGATTTCTCAACGCCAGCGATTCGCTTTCCGGTGTCCAGGTGACGGCTATATTCTTCGCATTTGGCGCGCCGGCGCTGGTCCTTGCCGGGATACTCCTGCTCGGAGCCTGGCTGCACCGCTTGAGAGGCGCTCGCTAATGTACACACCAAAACATTTCCGCATCGAAGACCAGACCTCGCTCTCAGCCTTGATGCGGGCCTATGATTTTGCCATCGTGCTGGTGCCGGGCGAGCCCGATCTGGCGGCGACGCATATTCCGCTCAAGCTCGATGATGGCCGTCAAATGCTGATCGGCCATGTCGCCCAGGCCAATCCGATCGCCAAGGCGATCCGCGATGGCAAGGAAGCGGTGGCGATCTTTTCCGGCCCGCACGCCTACGTCTCGCCGACCTGGTATTCCGAACCCAATGAGAATGTGCCGACCTGGAATTACATGGCGGTGCATGCCTTCGGGCATTTCATCCCGCTTGAGGGCGAGGCGGCGGAACGCTCGCTCTCGGCCCAGATCGCTGATTTCGAATCCGACTGGCGCATCACCAATATCGAACTGGGCAAACGCGTCCGGCTTGAAAGCGCCATCCAGGCGTTCGAATTCAAGATTGTTCGCCTGGTAGGCAAGGCGAAGCTGTCGCAGAACAAGCCGGTCGCCGAACGCCTGCGCATCGCCAAGGCGCTCGAAGCGCGCGGCGAAAACGCCGTAGCTCACCATATGACTGAAGTGGGGGTGGAAGAATGATGAATTCTGTTTCACTCCTTGAGGTTCGCGAGCCGGAAAGCGAAAAATACCGGACCATTCGACGGGCGCGAAAACTGCGCCGCTGCATGACGGATGCCGAGCTGATCCTCTGGTCCCGCCTGCGCGGGCGGCAGCTCGAAGGCTTTCGCTTTCGGCGCCAGCATCCGGTTGCGCCCTATATCGCCGATTTTGCCTGTGTTGCGGTCAAGCTGATTGTCGAAGTCGATGGCGGGACGCACGGAACGCCTGAGGAAGTCGCCCATGACCGTCGCCGCGTGCGCTTCCTTGAAGCGAAAGGCTGGACGGTCATCCGATGCTATAATGTTGATGTGTATCAGAATCTCGACGGCGTCCTGACCCAGATCGCCGAAGCGCTCATCGACCTCGAGCGCGCAGCACGCTTTCCTTCCCGGTTTACCGGGGAGGGGGACCGCGTAGCGGTGGAGGGGCCGACGCGCGATAGCGCGACGGTGTCTGGCACGAGCGTATCCCCGCAGCCTGCGGCTGCGGCCCCATCGGCCCGGACTACGTCCGCGCCACTTCCCCGTCGGGGCGGGGAAGAAAGCGTCAACGACGCTGATGCCGTAGCGCACTTTCCTACCCGGCTTGCCGGGGAGGGGGGCCGCGGGCCGGTGTCCGGCACCAAAGAAAACAACCAAGTCGATAAAGCATTCAACCCGAACACGGGAAAGGACGTTACATGACCGAAGCTTATATCTATGACGCCGTTCGTACGCCGCGCGGCAAGAAGAAAAATGGCGCGCTCAACGCGATCACGGCGCTGCAATTGGCGACCCAGCAGCTGCAGGCGATCCGTGACCGCAACGGGCTCGACACCTCGCTGGTCGATGATGTCATCATGGGCTGTGTCTCGCCGGTCGGCGAACAGGGTGCCGATATTGCGCGCTCAGCCGTGATCAATGCCGGCTATGCTGAAACCACCGCCGGTTATCAGGTCAATCGTTTCTGTGCCTCGGGCCTGGAAGCGGTCAATGTCGCCGCCGCCAAGGTGATGTGCGGCGAGGCCGATTTCGCGATCGGTTCCGGCGTCGAATCCATGAGCCGCGTGCCGATGGGATCCGATGGCGGCGCCATGGGCGTCGATCCGGAAATGAGCTTCGATCACTATATCGTGCCGCAGGGTATTTCCGCCGATCTGATCGCCACCAAGCACGGCTTCAGCCGCGATGATGTCGATGCCTATGCGATGGAAAGCCAGCGTCGCTCGGCCCAGGCCTGGGCTGAGGGCCGGTTCAAGAAGTCCATCGTCCCGGTCAAGGATCAGCTCGGTCTGACCATTCTCGACCATGACGAACACATGCGTCCGGGCACCGATATGCAGGCGCTCGGCAGCTTGAAATCGGCCTTCAAGGACATGTCTGATTTCGTCGGTTTTGAAGCCGTCGCATTGCAGCGCTATCCCGAGATCGAATTTCTCAACTGGGTCCATACCGGTGGTAATTCCTCCGGTATCGTCGATGGTTCCTCGGCCGTGTTGATCGGTTCCAAGGAAGCGGGCCTCAAGGCCGGTCTCAAGCCACGGGCGCGTATCCGCTCGATGGCCTCGATTGGTTCCGAACCCACCATCATGCTGACCGGTCCGGTCGCCGTCACCGCCAAGGCTTTGAAGAAGGCCGGCATGTCGTCGAAGGATATCGATCTGTGGGAGCTCAACGAGGCGTTCGCCGCCGTCGTGCTGCGCCTGATGCAGGCCTATGAAATCCCGCACGACATCATGAACGTCAATGGCGGCTCGATCGCCATGGGCCATCCGCTTGGTGCCACCGGCGCGATGATCCTCGGGACCTTGCTCGACGAGCTCGAGCGCACCGACAAGGAAACCGGCCTCGCCACGCTCTGCGTCGGCGGCGGCATGGGTACCGCGACCATTATTGAACGCGTCTAATCGGATCGATCAGGAGATAACACCATGAAAAACTTCACATTCGAGATCGACGCCGACGGTATTGCTCTCATCACTTTCGACAGCCCCGGCAAGTCGATGAATGTCATTTCCGCCGACGTCATGACGGATTTTGACACGCTGACGGCCAAGATTGCTTCTGACGACAAGGTCAAGGGCGCGGTCATCACCTCCGGCAAGGATGCGTTTTGCGCCGGGGCCGACCTGTCCGAATTGGGCGGGTCCGCGGCCGAATATGCCAAGCTTCCCGAAGACGAGATGAAGGCCAAGCTGTTCGAGCAATGCTTCCGTCTCAACAAAACCTTCCGGGCGCTGGAAACCTGCGGCAAGCCGGTTGCGGCGGCGATCAACGGCCTCGCCCTCGGCGGTGGTTTCGAGATCGCACTCGCCTGTCATTACCGCGTCATGCCGTCGGATAATTCCAAGGCCAAGCTGGGCCTGCCCGAAGCCATGATCGGCGTGCTGCCCGGCGGTGGCGGCACCCAGCGCCTGCCACGTCTGGTCGGTCTGATGAATGCCGCGCCGATCCTGCTGCAAGGCAAGCAGATGGACGCCAATACGGCTCTGGCCCAGGGCGTGGTTCACGCCGTCGTGCCGATGGCAGAGCTGGTCGCCAAGGCCAAGGAATTGGTCAAGGAAAACAAGCTCGATTCCAAACAGCCCTGGGATGCCGACAAATTCCGCTTCCCCGGTGGTGGTCCCTATCATCCAGCTGGAGCCCAGATGTTCGGTGCTGCAAGCCCGATGCTGCGCAAGACCACCTATGGCAATTACCCCGCCCAGCGCTACATCCTGTCCTGCGTCTATGAAGGCGCCCAGGTCTCGATGGATGAGGCGATCAAGATTGAGAGCCGCTATTTCACCAAGCTGATGCTGCGGCCTGAAAGCCGCAATATGATCCGCTCGATCTTCCTGTCGAAACAGGCGCTCGACAAGGGTGGCCGCCGTCCGGCCAGCCAACAAAAGGGCGAGATCAAGAAGGTCGGCGTCATTGGTGCCGGCTTCATGGGTGCCGGCATTGCCACGGTTTCGGTCCAGGCCGGGATCGAGATCGTCCTGATCGACGCCACGCAAGAGGGCGCTGAAAAAGGCAAGCAACATGCGATGGATCATTTTGCCGGCGGCGTGAAGCGCGGCAAGTTGAGCCAGGAAAAGGCCGACAAGCTGGCCGCCATGATCACCCCGACCACCGATTACGCCCTGATGAAGGATGTCGATCTGGTCGTCGAGGCTGTGTTCGAGAATTCAGAACTCAAGCACAAGATCACCAAAATGGCCGAGGCCGTGATCCCGGAAGGCGCCGTGTTCGGCTCCAACACCTCCTCTATCCCGATCTCATCCCTGGCGACCGCGTCGTCGCGGCCGGAGCAATATATCGGCATCCACTTCTTCTCGCCGGTCGAGAAGATGAATCTGGTCGAGATCATCATGGGCGAGAAGACGGGCGATTATGCCCTGTCGCGCGCGATCGATTTCGTCACCAAGATCAAGAAGACCCCGATTGTGGTCGCCGATACGCGTGGCTTCTACGCCAATCGCTGCGTGATGCGTTTCATCGGCGAGGGCATGAATATGCTCGCCGAAGGCATCAAGCCGGCCCTGATCGAGAATGCGACCCGTATGGCCGGCATGCCGGTTGGTCCGCTGTCCTTGCAGGACGAGGTTGCCCTTGATCTTGGCGTGAAGCTGATCAAACAGACCAAGCTGGATCTGGGCGCGGCCTACAAGCCGTCCCCGACCGAGCCGATCCTGTTCAAGATGGTCGAAGAGTATGATCGTATGGGCCGCAAGAATTCCAAGGGCTTCTATGATTACCCGTCCGAGAAGGGCCAGCCCAAGCGTCTCTGGCCCGAGCTGGAGCAATTCGCTCCGAACGGCAAATACGCCGAAGTTCAACCCACACCGGAAGAGATCAAGGACCGCATCCTCTACACCCAGGCGCTCGAAGCGGCGCGCTGCATGGAAGAGGGTATTGTCCAGGATCCCCGCGAAGCTGATGTCGGCTCCATCCTCGGCTGGGGTTTCGCACCCTATACCGGCGGTGCCCTGAGCTTCATCGACACGGTGGGGGCCGCGGCCTTCGTTAAGCGTGCCGATGAGTTGGCCAAATATGGCGAGCAGTTCGCCGTGCCGGCCCTGCTGCGTGAAATGGCCAAGAAGGGCGAGACTTTCTACGGCCGCTTCGGCAAGGAAGCCGCTGCTGCTTGATGGGCGGTGAGGGTTTGAATGAGAACAGGCCGGTCCGGTTATCCGGGCCGGCCTTTTTCTGTCTGGAACGGGGCCAGCGTAAAGGTTTGATTAATCAAATATGACATGCGCGCGGCCATGGATTGGCGAAGATGAACCGTCTCACCGCAGTGAGTCGTCGATGGATGCTCGCATGACCCGTTTTGGCCGTATGACGTGGCACTCTTCCGCGCGGTTAATCGCCCTGTCCTCCTGGGCGATCGCGATTGCTTTGACGGGCAGTTTGGGCTGGCAGGCCTGGACCTCGGTGCAGGCGACGACCGGCCAGTCCCACTTCGGCTCGACTCAAATCGACACCGCATTGATTGCGCCGCAGATACTGAGCGATGCACAGATTATCGCGGAAAAGAACTGGGTTGTGCGCTAGCCAATTCCTGCCCTGATCCGGCCAGGGCCCCGGATTGGGCCGCCCGCAATTTGCCTGTCCGCATCCGCCCGGCACCGCTTTTCGCGACCCGGCGCTTGCACTGCCCCCGCCAAGCGTCCAAACTCCTGAAATTACACGGGAGTCTCGCTATGACCTACAGGCTGATCGGCACCGCGGTTTCGCTCTATACCGGCAAGGTGCGTGGCTATCTGCGCTGGAAGAATGTCGCCTTCCGCGAACAGCTCTCCACTGTCGAGATCTATAAAACACTGATCCTGCCGCGCGTCGGTTGGCCGGTCGTGCCGGTGTTGATCCACGAGGATGGCAGCGCCGACGGCGTCGCCGTGCAGGATACCACCGAGATCATCGATTATGTCGAAGCGCGCGAACCGGGCCCTTCGGTCTATCCCGACGGTCCGCTGCAGAAGCTGGCGGCGCTGATCCTGGAATTGTTCGGCGATGAATGGCTGGTGATCCCGGCGATGCATTATCGCTGGGCCTATAATCGCGACTTCGCCCAGGCTGAATTTGGCGCAACCTCCTATCCCGACCTGCCGCCGGCAAAGCGCTTTGCGGCCGTACAGAAATCGGTCGATTTCTTTTCCGGCACGCTTCCGGTTCTGGGCATTTGCCCCGAGAGTGTGCCCGCCGTCGAAGCCGCTTTCGAAGCGTTTCTGGCGGCATTCGAGGCGCATCTCGCACGCCATGATTTCCTGTTCGGGACGCGGCCCTCGATTGGTGATTACGGTTTTCTCGGTCCACTTTACGCGCATTTGCTGCGCGACCCGGCCTCCGGCGAGATCATGGAAAGACTGGCGCCGCGCGTCGCCGATTGGGCCCGCCGCACGCATGCGCCGCAACACGCCCTGACCGGTGAATTCCTCGAAAATGACGAAGTCCCGCCGACGCTCATACCGATGCTGGAAATGTTCGCAGCGCAGCAATTGCCGGTCCTGATCGACACCGCTCAGGCCCTGTCCGAGTGGGTCGAGGCCAACCCGGATGTTACGGAATTGCCACGCATATTCGGTTTCAACAAAGCCATGATCGGGCATGGTGATACGGCCGTCGAGACCGACCGTGCCATCTTCCCCTATCCGCTCTGGATGCTGCAACGCGTCACCAATCATCTCGCTTCACTGCAGGGCGACGCGCGCCAGGAAGCCGAGAAAATGCTGCGCAGCATTGGTGCAGCAAAACTGATTGATTTTGAGCTTCCGGTGCGGTTGAAACGCGAAAATTTCAAACTGGTACGGGGCTGAGGCCGGCGTCCGATTGCGGCGATCGCAGTTGACGAAATCGTGAGATTTGCCGCCATGTTTTCCGCGCTAGCCTGATGGCGGGAGGACTGAACATGCACGTCACAGGATTTCTACGGCTCGCCATCGCCGCATGCGCCAGCGCCATCATGGCGGGGAGCGCGGTGGCGCAAATTTCTGAACCCGTCCGATTGGCCGTGCGGGCCGGCGATGCCGCTGCCCTGGATGCCGCGCTTGCCGCCGGGGCCGATCCGGAAGCGCGCGAGCAGGAGGGCTATGGCGCGACGACGCTGATGTATGCGGCCTCGAATCCCGACCCGGCAATGGTCAATATCCTGCTCGCCGCCGGCGCCGATATCAATGCGCGTGACCGGATGGGCGACCCGGCCCTGAACTGGGCTTCCTATTACGGCCATACTGATGTCATCGTGCGTCTGATCGAGGCTGGCGCCGATCCGAGCCTGACCGGTCATGGCAATGCGCAGCAAATCCTGATGCGACGCGGCCATCCTGAGGCCCTGGCAGCCTTGCTCGAGGCGCTCGATGCGGTGCCGGCGCGTTCGGCGGTCGAAATTGAACTCGAGCGCGCCGCGGAGCAGGGCGACTTGCCGCTGATCGAAATGCTGGGCCGAGCCACCGAGATGCCGGCGGCTCGAGACTATGCCGGCCGTCCGGTGCTGCAGGCAGCGGCAAGGGCCGACCAGGCTGACGCTGTCATGGCGCTGATCGCCGCCGGCGCGCCGGTTGATGCGGCCGACTCGATTGGCTTTACAGCGCTGTTCGAGGCGGCGCGCGAGGGCAGTGGTGCGGCGGTCGGCGCGCTGCTGGACCAGGGCGCCGACGTCAATCATGTTGCCGAGCCTCAGGGCCTGTCGCTGACCCCGCTGCACCTTGCAGCGATTGGCGGCGATGCCGAGGTGGTGCGCGCCCTGATGGCAGCAGGTGCCCAGCCGGATGTCCAGGGCGTCACCGGGGCAACGCCGATGCTGTGGGCGGTGTTCGAAGGTCAGCATGATGCGGTTGTCGCCTTGCTGCAGGGCGGCGCCAACCCGACAATCAGGGCGCCGGATGCACCCTCGGTGCGCGATGTCGCGGAAATGGCTGAATGGAGCGATGTCCTCGCCCTGATCGATGCCGCGGCGGCGGAGTAGGGTCCGCTTCACTCGCCCTCCGGAACCGCCCTATCTGATCTTGATCGAAGCGCGATAATGCCGGAGGGTGACGCTCTACTCGTTCGAATGGGGAAACAATGGACCGGATTGACGCCTTGCGGCTTTTCTCCGCTGTCGCCGAGCTGGGCAGTTTTACACAAGCCGCCGAGCGCGAGGGCATGACGCCGGGCGCGGCCTCCAAACAGATCACGGCACTTGAGGGGCGGCTGCAGGCGCGGCTGTTCGAGCGCACGACACGCTCTGTCCGGCTGACCGAGGCGGGCGCGGCCCTGCTCGACCGGGTTCGGCCCTGGCTGGCCGAGTATGATGCACTGGAAGAGGGCGTCGCCGATGCCCGGTCAGCGCCCGCCGGTCTGCTGCGAGTGACGGCCTCGGTCGATTTCGGGGCGCGCCAGCTCATGCACCCGATCGCCACATTCATGGCGCTCTGGCCCGGGGTTGAAGTGCGGCTGTCGCTGGTGGATCGCATGGTTGATCTGGTCGAGGAGGGTTTCGATGTCGGTGTGCGGATCGGCAATCTCGATGACAGCGCCCTGATCGCCCGCCGCCTCGCGCCGGCCTGTATGAGCCTGGTCGCCTCGCCGGCCTATCTGGCGGCACGGGGCACACCGCAGCACCCGTCCGAGCTGGCTGCACACGACATCATCATCGATCGCAACAAACCGGCGCCGCAGCAGCTCAAATTCACCCGTGGCGGCGAAGAGGTCGATGTCCGCGTCTCCGGTCGCCTGACACTGAACGGGGCCAGCGCCGCGGTCGAGGCCGCTGCCGCCGGCGTCGGGATCGCCTGCTCGCCGCGCTATGCCGCCGAAGCCGCGCTCGCCGATGGCCGGGTATTGCCGCTGCTGCCGGACTGGGATCCCGATCACCGCAATCTCTGGGCTGTCTTCCCGTCGAGCCGCTATCTCACCCACCGGGTGCGCCTGTTTGTGGATCACCTTGCCGAGCACTTCACTGACAGTATTTGAGGCTGTGGATAAACCCGTGGAAAAGATGTGGGCAGTTGCGGCAAAACTCTGTTGGCAGTTTCGGGCAATCGAGCAGCGGCCCGGTATAATCAATGCCGACCCCAGGCGAGGCGAACAGGCATGATTGCGCCGCGTTGATCATGCCTGTCCGCTTTTTGGGCAGACGGCGCGGCTTCATGATATAAGTCCCGGCGATGGCCAGGGCGGATTTCGGGGGAAGTTGATGAAACAGATATGCGTAGTGGCGCTGGTTTGCGCCGGTCTGACAGCTTGTGCGACAACGGTTACCGGCGGCGGCGTTGGCGGCGGTGTCGCAAACAGCGCTTTCGATTACGCGCCCTCACGGGCCTACCGCACGGCTGACACCCGCTTCGGCTATCGACTTGCCGGCCAAAACTGGCAGGGGCGGATGGTGTTTGAATCGGTCGGCGGTGAAGCGCGGGTCGATTTCAGGCTCGACGGGGTAGAAAGCGCCGAAATGCGCGCGGAATTGCTGATCGTCATGCCCTATCTTGAGGGCGGTACGCGCCACTATGAAGGCGTGACCGATGCGGGCCGGCCGGTCACCGTCGAGTTGCAGGCCGGGCCCTGCCAGAATGATGATGGTGAGATCGATCCCTATTTCGCCACCGTCCGGATGGGGCCGAGCGAGATCAATGGGTGCGCGGCGGAAACCGCGCCGGTTGATCGCTGGTCGAATTATCTCGCCGCATACCTGCCGGCGATTGATGCCTGTCTGGCGGAAATGTCCGGCGAGGCCGACCATGTCTCGCTCGCCTATACCTTGTCTGGCGGCGCGACCGGAATCCGCCTTGTCGACCATGACGGGGGCAGCTGGGAATGCGCCACACGCGAGGATAGCCACCGCGTTAATTCATTGCGCCCGATCGATGCCGCCGACGTCATATTGGGCGAGGGCGACCCGATTTTCGTTCGCTCCGCCATGCCCGATGCGGCGATGAGTTGTTATGTATTTGAATCCGTTCGCGAGGCCGATGGCCACCTGATTGGCGCGCTGGGTTATGATGCCTGCGATGGCGGTTTTGACGACAGCATTGGCTGACGCGCCGGCGGGACCGCCATATTGCACCGCGGATGGCTCCACTTAACGCGGCCTTAACGCGAAGCGGTGGAGGGCATGGATATGCGCGCCCTGATCTATCTCTGCCTTGCCCTGTCGATGGCTTCCCCCGCCCATGCCGAATTGCGCGATTTGCGCGCCCGCCTGAGCGGGCAGGTGGGCCTGATCTGGATTGCCTTTGACGGCCAGCCGACCCTGTTGCGCAGCGAAGCGACGGCGTCCGGCCTCGAGCTTGTGATCGAAGGCGTCAGCGTCAGCGCCCGCCAGATCGTGCCGCGCGATCGCCAGCTGGTGACCGGACTTCAGGTCGAACCCACCGAGCGCGGTGCCCGAATTCAGCTGCATGGCGAGCAGGCCTGGACGTCCAGCGAGGCGGAATTGCGCCAGGGTGGCGTGCTGGTGCGGGTGCGGCTCGGTGATGGCGCTGCGCCGGCGATGCCGCGGACGGCCGCCTCATCCTATCCGGCCACCGCGCCGGATTGGCAACCAACGCCAACCATGGGGCAGGAGCCGTCCTTCATGAGCCCCGCGCCGGCCGTCGCAGCCGATCAACACCCTGCAATTCCGTCGCCTTCGCGTCCCGACCCGGCGCCCCAAGCCCAGACCACGCGGACACAGGCGCAAGCCCCGGCCCCAGCGACAAACCAGCCATCGCGGGCGAGATCCATGCCGGCCCAGGCCGCGACGCTGGCCGCCGCCGCTCTACCGTCCGAGCTGACCGATTGTGCCGACGCGGCGGCCGCCGTTGAGGTCAATCCCTGGGATGATGCGCGGCTGATGCAGCATGCGCGCTGTCTCGGCCGAGGCGGCGATCCGGCATCGGCGATCCGGATCTATGAACAAATGCTCGCCTTCGAGCCCGATAACACCACCGCCGCCCTGGCGCTGGCGGATCTGCGTCTGCAACAGGGTGATCGCGCGGCGGCCCGGTCGCTCTATCTGCGCGCCGCCCGCCACGCCAATAGCGATGCCGAGGCGATGCGCGCCCGCAGTCAGGCCGAGGCCTTGGGGCCGGAATAACAGCGCAGTCATGGCGGAGATGATCATGGAACACGAACATGCCGGCCGCGTGCTGGTGATCGCCGGATCGGATAGTGGCGGCGGCGCCGGCATCCAGGCCGACATCAAGGCCATCGCCGCGATGGGCGGCTATGCCACCACTGCGATCACCGCGATCACGGCGCAGAATACGCTCGGCGTCACGGCCGTGCACCCAGTCCCCGACGACATCGTCATTGCCCAGATGGCCGCCGTGCTCGACGATATCGGCACCGATGCGATCAAGACCGGCATGCTGGTCAATGAAGCCATCGTGCTGGCCGTCGCCGATCTGATCGAACAGCGCGCACCGGGCCTGCCCTTCGTGCTCGACCCGGTTATGGTCGCGACCTCGGGCGATGCTCTGCTCGATGCAGGCGCCGAGGCGGCAATCCGTGACCGTCTGCTGCCGCTGGCGACCCTCATCACCCCCAATTTTCCGGAAGCGGAACGGTTGGCGGGCGGCAAGATCGAGGATATTGACGGCCAGATCGGCGCCGCAGAAGCCCTGATCGAAATGGGCGCCCGCGCCGCTTTGATCAAAGGCGGCCATGGCAGCGGCACTGTCGCGCGTGATGTGCTGGTCTCCGCGCGCGGCATGGAGCTGATCGAGCGGCCAAGGATCGAGACCCGCCACACCCATGGCACGGGCTGCACCCTGGCTTCAGCGATCGCAGCCTTGCTCGCGCGTGGCTATTCGCTGTCGGATTCCGTCAAACATGCCGGCGATTATCTCTATGAAGCGATTTCCCGCGCACCGGGTTTCGGCGCCGGCCACGGCCCGGTCGATCATATGTGGATGATCCGGGAATAGATCGCCCGCTCAAACGGGCGGCGGCAGGACGGCTTTCTTGCGCGCAATCCAGACGCCGGCGAGGATGATCGTCAGGGCGAGCAGCGCATTCCAGCCCAGGGTTTCACCTATCAGCAGGCCGGTGGCGACGGCGGCAACCGGGGTCATGTAATTGACCGTCGCCAAAAAGCTCGGCCCGGCGGTGCGTGCGATCTGCATCAACAGAACCGAGGCCAGCGCCGTCGGCCCGACCGCCAGCCAGAACACGCTCATCCAGGCTGAAGCCGGGGCGGCTTGCATATGGGTCAGATCCCAGACCCCGAAGGGGAGCGACAGCAAGGCACCCATGATCAACATGCCGGCACCCGATAGCGAGGGCGGCGTGTCGGGCAGGAGGCGCGCCAATACGGCATTGATCCCGTAGCAGATTGCAGCGCACAAAACCCCGATCTGGGCCAATAATCCGGTCCCGCCCAGTCCTTGCAGGGCGACCGGTCCGAGCAGGACGACGACACCGGCAAAGCCGAGCAGGAAACCGGCCAGACGCCGCGCATTCATCCGCTCTCCGGGCACAAAGACGTGGGCCAGTGCGATTGTGCTCAGCGGCATGGTGGCAATCAGAATGCCGGTCAGCGAGCTGTCGATGGTCTGCTGGCCCCAGCTGATCAGGAAGAAGGGCAGGGTATTGCCGAACAGGCCGAGTGCGCCAAACCATAGCCAGCGCTTGTCATTGAGCGGTGGCAGGCGGTGGCCGCGCGCATAGGTCCAGCCGGTCAAAAGTATCGCCGCGCCGCCAATGCGCACCAGGATCAGGGCGGCGGGCGAGAAGCTGATCACCGCATGCTTGATGAAGGCATAGGCCGAACCCCATAGCAGCGTCAGCACAAGCAGCATGGCCCAGTCGCGCAGGGTCGGGTGGTGGAGCGGCCGGTTCAAATCAGAGCTCGGCTTTCAGGGCGGCGACGAGCCGGGCCAGATCGGCCTGGTCATTATAGAGATGCGGCGTCACGCGCAGCCGGTCACCGCGCTGCGAGACGAAGACCTGGTGGGCCGCGAGACGCTTGACGAGATCGGCCGGGGCAGTCTCGGGCAGGGCCAGGCACAGATAATGCGGTGCGCGCTGTGGTGTCGCATCGCGCAGGCCGAGTGGCGCGACGGCTTCGGCAATCTCGGCCGTCCTGGCGCCGAGCGTGTCGGAGATCTCCGCCGGGCCCCAGTCAAGTATCTGCTGCAAACAGACATTGGCCGCCGGCACCAGCTGAAAGCCCGAGCGCTCGCCCATGTCGAAACGGCGCGCGCCGGGCGCGTATTCATCGGCATAATCGACCAGACGGGCGAAATCCTCGGCCCGGTCACGCACGATCCAGTTCTCCTCCAGCGGCTCGCCCTGCTGGTGTTGCGGCGCGACATAGAGGGCGCCGATCGAATAGGGACCGAGCATCCATTTATAGCAGGCTGCCACGGCAAAATCGGGCTGGATCGCCGCCATTTCGAAGGGCATCACGCCGAGCGACTGGGTCAGGTCGAGGACGAGGGCCGCACCCTGGCGCCGTGCCGCATCGCTGATCGCGGCGAGCTCGAGCTGGCCGCCATCGGCCCAGTGCACATGCGGGCAGGCGACGATCGAAGTTGCCGTGCCGATCGCCGCGAGCATGGCCTCGGTCCAGTTTTGGCCTTCGCTGCGTGTGACGGTGCGGATGCGGGCGCCATACTGTTTGGCCAGACCGCGCCAGACATAGATATTGGACGGGAATTGCGCGTCGAGAACGAGGATTTCCGATTGCGCGTCCGGCGCCAGGTTTCGTGCCGCCGTGGCCAGCCCGTAGGAGGCCGCCGGCACGATGGCGACATCATTGCGGCTGGCCTCGAACAGTGTCGCGGCGCGCTTGCGGAACGCTTCGGGCGCGGCAAAGAAATCGGCCTGGATATCGAGGGTCCAGGGCTGCGTCTTGCGCGCATAGCTGATCGCCCCGGCGCCCGAGGCCGAGATCGGCATCGGGCCCATATAGGCGGCGTTGAAATAGGCGACCTCGCGGGGCAGGTCGAACAGGGCGCGCTGTGATACGATCATGCAAAGCCTCTTGCCCCGCTGCGCGCGGGGCGTCAACGTGTCGGCCACTCCTTCACGCCCCCCCGATCCGGAGATGCAAGTGGCCGATTCCCAGACTGCAGTTATTGATACCCCGAACGCCAAACCGATGATCCGTCCAGCCGATCCGCGTTTTTCCTGCGGACCGGTCAAGAAACATCCTGGCTGGACCTGGGAGGGGCTCGGCGATGCGCCGCTGTCGCGCACGCACCGCGCCGGCCAGGCGGTGGCCCGGATCAAGGAATCCATCGACCGCACTCACGCGCTGCTGCAATTGCCCGAGGGCTATAAGGTCGCCATCCTGCCCGGCTCGGATACCGGCGCGATGGAAGCGGCGATGTGGTCGCTGCTCGGCGCGCGCGGTGTCGACGTGTTTGGCTGGGACGTGTTCGGGAAGCGCTGGATCCTCGACGCCCGCGATGAGCTGCCGCTGGATGATTTGCGCATTTTCGAGACCCCGGCCGGGCAATTGCCGGACCTGGCCCAGCATGATGGCAAGCGCGACACCGTCTTCACACTGAACGGCACGGCCGCCGGTGTCTGGGTTCCCGATCTCGACTGGGTTGATGCAAAACGCGAGGGGCTGACCCTGTGCGATGCGACCTCGGCGGCCTTCGCGGTTGATATCGACTGGACGAAAATCGATGCCCTGACCTTTTCCTGGCAGAAATGCCTCGGCGGCGAGGCGCAGCACGGCATGCTGGTGATGAGCCCGCGCGCGATCGAACGGCTCAATAGCTACAAGCCAGCCTGGCCCATTCCCGGCCTGCTGCAGCTGCATTCCGGCGGCAAGGCGAATATGGCGCTCTATGAGGGTTCAACCCTCAATACCCCGTCGCTGATGTGTGTCGAGGATTACCTCTCGGCCCTGAAATGGGCTGCGCGGATTGGCGGTTTGCCCGAACTGGTGCGTCGCCGGAAAGCCAATTTCGCGGCGCTCGACGCCTGGGTGAAACAGTCCGACTGGCTCGGTTATCTGTGCGAAGATACCGCCGCGCGGTCGCCGGTTTCGGTGACGTTGAAATATACCGATCCACGCGTCTCGGCCATGGATAGCGAATCGCAATGGGCCCTCACCAAGCGCATTTGCACCCTGCTCGAGCGCGAGAATGCGGCGCTTGATATCTCGATGCACCGACAATCCGTGCCCGGTATCCGCATCTGGTGCGGGCCGACAGTCGAACGTGATGATTTGGCCGCACTCGGCCCCTGGCTCGATTGGGCCTGGCGCGAGGCGCTGGACGTGGCGTAACGGGCACGCTATCCGTTGCACAACAGGGATTTGGCATCAGGCCACAGCTCAAAGGGGTGATCATGACACGTTTGATGATGGCGGCGGCTGCCGCCGCGCTGCTGGCCGGAACGGCCCAGGCTGAAGATCGCGGGATGGAATTCCGGCTGGGCGTGACAGCGCATGATCTGGCCGACCATATCGAGGATGGGCCGAATGTGACCGCCGAGCTGTTGTTCGGCTCACCGGATTTCCTTTCGGTCATCTGGTCGCCGCGGCCCTATGTCTACGGCTCGTTCAATACCAATGGTCTGACGGATTTCGGCTCGGTCGGCCTGGCCTGGAATATTCCACTCACGGAGCGCCTGAATCTCGAGCTCAAGGAAGGCCTGTCCTATAATGACGGCGTCGTTGATATCGATCAGAACGCGCCTCCAGGCGATCCCAACCGGATCCGCCTGGCCACAACGCGCGCCTTGATGGGCAGCCATATCCTGTTCCACACCACGCTGGGGCTCGACTATGACATCAATGAGAGCTGGGCGATCGGTGCGTATTACGAGCACATCTCCCACGGCCAGATCCTCGCATCGGGCCGCAACCAGGCGCTCGACAATGCCGGCATCCGCCTGAGCTATCGCTTCGGGCGCTAAGCCGTGCCGCGTTCGCCGGTCTTGCGATTTCTGATCGCCGTCGCCGGCGTGCTGGTGCTCCTGCTTGCGGGCGCCTGGTTTTGGCTCGACTCGCTGTTTGAAGTGCCCGGGACGCGGACGGTTCCATCGGTCGCGGGCGAAGTTGGCGCGCGGTCTGTGCTCGCGGTTTTTGCCCATCCGGATGATGAGCAATCGATCACCGGCTTGCTGATTCGGGCGCGAACGCGCGATGGCGCAGTCACCCGGATGATTACGGCGACGCGCGGCGAGGCGGGAACGCCCCTGCCTCAGGTCAGCCGGATCGAGGAATTGGGCATTATCCGCCACGCGGAAGTGCTCAAGAATGGCTGGGCGCTGGGGCTCGAGGATCAGGAAGTCTGGGATTATCCCGATGGCGGTCTGTCGGACGCCGATTTCGAGATCTATGTAGAGCGGCTGATGGAGCGCATGCAGGCCTGGCAGCCCGATCTGGTGGTGACTTTCTGGCCGGAGAGCGGCCTGTCCTGGCATCCCGATCACCGCACGGCGGGACGCGGCGCGACCGAGGCGGTGCGCCGTCTGCGCGAGATTGATCCGGAGAATGCCCCGCGCGCCATCGCCTATATTCTGGCGCCGCCGCGGATGATGGCGCAATTCGGCGGCGAGACCGGGCAGTTGATCGTCGACAATCAGCCGGCGCCGAATCTGCAAATGCCGGGCGAGGCCTGGGCCAAGGTGCGCGGCTGGCAGATCCACGCCTCACAACGCGATTACCTGCAACACCGCTACGGCTTCCCGACGCAGGTGATTTACGGGCTCTACGACAAGGAACATTACTACCTCGTCGAATTCTGAGGGGCGGGCCGGCCTATTCGCCGCGCGCGGCGGCGGCCTCCGCGGCCCGCGGGTCATCGTCCTGGCGGACATAAATGCCGATGAACCAGTCCGACCAATTGCCCTCGGCATCCGCCTGCTCGAAATGCTGACGCACCGAGCCATCATCCTGCAGCGTCCAGGCACCGCGAAATGTCGCGCGGACGCCATTGCCGGGATAGTAGATCTCACCATTCAGAACCATCGCGCCATCGTCGTCGAGCCCGCCCGTATAGTCGATAAAGGCACTCGCGCTGACCCAGACCTGGCGCCAGGCGTCGACCAGCGGGTCATGGAAATTCATGCTCTCGCCGGTGCTGCCGCTGGCCCCGGACCAGTGTTCGGTAATCAGGCAGCCGCCTTCGGTCCTGGTGATCGAATTTTGGCCCTGATACGGACCGTCATCCGGTGCATAGACATTCCACGACCCGACCCAGAAATCGAAATCATCATGCACGGCCTCGGCGCATCCGGGCGGCGGGCCTTGCTGCGCGCTGGCGATACCCGGTACCGCCAGCGCCAGAATGGTGGAGGCGAGCAGTGTTTTTGCCGATACCATCTTGTTCTCCGCTTCAATGTGCCGTGGAAATCCCGAGCTCGATGTTGTCGGGGCAGGCGGATAAATGCAAATTGATCTGGTCCGGGTCACGGCTTCGTGACAAGAACCCGCGATCAGGCAGGAGTCAGACATGGCGAACGTGACCGTAGTGGGTGCCCAGTGGGGCGATGAGGGCAAGGGCAAGCTGGTTGATTGGCTCAGCCACCGCGCCGATGTCGTGGCGCGCTTCCAGGGCGGGCATAATGCCGGCCATACGCTGGTTGTCGGCGAGAAAGTCTACAAACTTTCCCTGCTCCCCTCCGGTGTCGTGCGCGGCAAATTGTCAGTGATCGGCAATGGTGTCGTCGTCGATCCCTGGGCCTTCCTCGCCGAGGCGGAACGCATCAGCGCCCAGGGCGTTGATATCAATCCCGACGTCGTCAAGATTTCCGAGACCGCAGCACTGATCCTGCCGATCCACCGCGAGCTGGATGCCTTCCGCGAAAATCGCGATGATGGCGAGGCCATCGGCACCACGCGCCGCGGCATTGGTCCAGCCTATGAGGACAAGGTCGGCCGCCGCGCCATCCGCGTCATTGACCTGATGGACGAGACCGCCCTGAAAGCGCGCGTCGCCGATATCCTGCATCACCACAACGCCCTGCGCCGTGGCCTCGGCCATCCGGAATATCCGGCCGCGCAATTGCTCGCCGAGATCCTCGAGATCGCACCGAAAATCATTCCCTATGCCGCGCCGGTCTGGCGTGTGCTGGCGGATGCCATCCGTGCCGACAAGAAGATCCTGTTCGAAGGTGCCCAGGGCGCCCTGCTCGATGTCGATCACGGCACCTATCCCTTCGTCACCTCATCCAACACCGTCTCTGGTCAGGCTTCGGCCGGCACAGGCGTCGGGCCCAAGGATGTCGGCTATGTGCTCGGCATCGCCAAGGCCTATATGACCCGTGTCGGCGCCGGCCCGTTTCCCAGCGAATTGCATGATGATGACGGCCAGCAGCTCGGCGAGCGCGGTCATGAATTCGGCACTGTCACCGGACGCAAGCGCCGCTGTGGCTGGTTCGACGCTGTCATCACGCGCCAGACCTTGCGGGTCGGCGGCGTCACCGGGGTCGCCCTGACCAAGCTCGACGTGCTCGACGGGTTCAAGGCGCTCAAGGTCTGCGTTGCCTATGAGCTCGACGGCGAGCGGCTCGATTACCTGCCCGCCGGCAAGGAAGCCCAGGCTCGTGTCACTCCGGTCTATGAAGAGCTTGAAGGCTGGCAGGGCTCAACCGCCGGTGCGCGCTCCTGGGCGGAACTACCCGCGGAAGCGGTCAAATATGTCCGCCGAATCGAAGAGCTGATCGAATGCCCCATCGCCCTGGTCTCGACCAGTCCGGAACGCGAAGACGTGATCCTGATGCAGGACCCGTTCCGGGCTTGATGGCGCGGGCAGGGGAGACGCAATAATGGCGATCTCCAATGCCCTCATCCTCGCCGCCGCCCTGCTGGTCGGGCTTGTCCTTGCCCTGCCACGTGTCGCCGGCAACCGGCTTTGGCGCGCGACGATCACACCGCTGGCCTCGATCATCGGCAGCGGTTTTCTCGTTCTCGGCCCGGTGCTGGAGACCTCTTATGGTTATCTCGCACCGTTGGTGATGGCGGGCCTGTGTGCCGGGGCCTGGCTGTTCGGTGCCGCGATCCGCGCCAATATCCGCCAGCTCGATCAGTCCGGCAGCCAGCGCGGTGCGTTGGAAGGCCGGCTCGAGACGGCGTCGTCCTGGGTTCTGGCGTTCGCCTACATCATTTCGGTCGCCTATTATCTCAACCTGCTGGGCGCTTTCGGTGTCAGTCTGACCGAGGTCGATGACCGTTTTCATGCCCGTCTGGTGGCGAGCGCGGTGCTGGTGCTGATCCTGGTGGTGGGCTGGACGCGCGGCTTCAGCGCTCTCGAGCGGCTGGAGCAGATTTCGGTCGGCATCAAGCTGGCGATCATTGCCGGGCTGATCTTCGGCCTGATCCTGTTCAATGCCGAGCATTTGCGCGCCGGCGACCTGCAAATCACCCCGCCGGAACTGACCGGCTGGCCCGCCATCACCCTGGCCTTCGGCTTGATCGTCACCATTCAGGGCTTCGAGACGTCGCGCTATCTCAAGGCCAGCTATGACGCGGCAACCCGCATTCGTTCGATGCGGCGGGCGCAGCTGATCTCGACGGCGATCTATGTCGTCTATATCGCCCTGATCGCCTTCGTGTTCGAGCCGAGCGAACTGCCCTTCAGCGAGACGGCGATTATCGACATGATGCGGATCGTGGCGCCGGTCCTGCCGGTCCTGCTGGTCGCCGCAGCGCTGAGCGCCCAGTTCAGCGCTGCCGTCGCCGATACCGGGGGTTCCGGCGGATTGATGGTGGAATTGAGTGGTGGGCGCATCAGCCTGCGATGGGCCTATGCCCTGCTGGTCGGCGCCGGGCTGGCGTTGACCTGGAGCGCCAACCTGTTCGAGATCATCGCCTACGCCTCGCGCGCCTTCGCGCTCTATTACGCGCTGCAGGCGGCGATTGCGACGCTGGGCGCCTGGCGCACTGGCGGACAGCCCGTGCGGATGGTGGGCTATGCCAGCCTGTGCCTGCTCGGTCTCGCCATCACCGCGTTCGGGACGCCGGTCGAGGGTTGAGCCTTCTACTCCGCCGCGACCATCCGCGGCTGGCGCATCCAGTTCAGCAAATGGGGTTTCATCGCCAGCGCGGGTTTTTCGACCGTTACACGCATCACCCAGCCGGCGGCAATCGCGCTGACGGTCATGATGGCAAACAAGGCGTTGGCACCGATGCCCGGGATCAGGGCGAAGGCCATCATGCCCAGCGGCCAATGCAGGATATAGATGCCGTAGGACACGTCCTCGACCTCGCGCAGCGCCTTGCCGACACGGCCGGGTACATCGAGGAAGCCGACCCAGAGGTAAAGCCAGGCGAGGGCGATCTGCAGCATCACCGGACCCATCGCCGTGCCCTGGCTGGCGAAGGCTGCCAGAAGCGCAAGGCCGACATAGCCCGAGGAAAGCGGGATCTGGTCGCGGGCCGCATAGAAGCCGGCGCCGATCATGAAGGCGGGACCGAAGCGCGCCATGGTGCTGATCGTGCCTTCGCCAATGCCGCTATAGCCGAAGATCTGGTAGAGCACGCCGCAGACCGCAGCCAGGCCGGCCCAGACCAGGATCAGGCTGCGATGGCGGTATAGGCCGACCGCTGCGAGCAGGCCGACGCCGAGATAGGCGAGCAATTCATAGCGGATCGTCCACAGTGCGCCATCCATCGCCCGGCCAATCGGCGAGGCGTTGAAGACTTCCGGCAGGCCGGCCAGCGGATCCGCTTGCGACAGGACCATGAGCGGGAATTGCAGCGTCTGCGCATTGGTCCAGTACTGGCCCAGTGGCAGCTCGGTGAAGAGCGGGCCGATGACGAGCCACATCAGCAGGACGACGGCGATCAGACCCGGGAAGATCCGCAATACGCGTGACAGGGTGAAGGACAGCATGTCGTTCCGGTTGAGCAGGCTGGCGGTGATCATGTAACCGGACAGGATAAAGAAGCCGTCGAGCGCCAGCTGCACCGTCGCGTCGACAAATTCCGGCCAGATACCGTGATAGGGCAGACCCATCGGGATGAGGATGGCGTGCGCATAGACGACAGCCATCGCGAAAACGATCCGCATCGCGGTGAATGTGTTCGATTTGTCTTCGAGCCGGCCATGGCCGGAATGAAAGATCGCGCGCATCGTTTCGTCCTCATTTGATCGTTTGTGTTAGGGAATTTGCAATAATTGGGCCGCGATCAGCAGCGCGCTAAATATTTCGTTATTGAATTGAATTTGTTGAAAAAACCGGCGCGCAATTTGGGTCGGACTTAAGCCGTGACGCCCAGTCTTTCTCTCATGTTGGGAAAAGGAGGGGCGAATGTCCCGTTTTCGGTTTCGGTATTCACTGGCTCTGGCGGTCAGCCTCGGCCTGCACGCCTGGTTCGGCGCTTCGGCTTTCGCTGATGATTGTTCGCGCTTCGCAGCCGCGCGCGACGCCTATCTCGGTCAGACCAGCGATGGCATGACCCGGGCCTTGGAACAAATGGCGCGCCAGCGTCAGATCCCGGTCGGGGCTGCGGCGTTCTATTGGGGGGGAAACCTGTTGCAGGCCGATGATCGCGCCAGCTATGCCAGCCTGGCGCAACTCACCCTCGCCACCTATCAATGGCAAGGCAATTCGGATCGGGCCGAGACCACGATGACCCGCATCGCCGACGAGCATGGCAGCCGCGTCGCGGCCCTGTATGCCGGCCTGATGTTCTCCGATGATCGCGGAGCGCGCGATCCTTACCGCGCCCGCGCCTATCTCGCGGAGGCAGCCCAGGGCGGCAATCGCGATGCGGCGAGTTTTCTGGCCATGCATGATGCCTGTTACGGGCGGAGGATGGCGCTGAATTGAGGCCGCCGGTGACACGCCCGGATTCTGGACAGGTTTTCATCATCCAAAACGCTGCGCCAATGCATCATAGTAACGGGTCGGGCTTTGCGCCGGGCCGGGAGGTTGATGATGCAACACGCGCAGCTCTTTGCAGGCGGCGGGACGAGCGCCCGATTGAGCTATTATGCGCCGGGCGCGTCGATGGCGGCGCATCACCATGGCGTCCACCAGTTTTCCTGCCTTCTGGTCGGCGAATTCCTCGAAGCGCATGGGGGACATGAGCGGGAGATTAGTCAGCCCAGTGTCGGCGTCAAACCGGCCGGTCTCGAACACAATAACCTGTATGGACCGAATGGCGCCCTGATCCTCTCGATCAATCTGGAGCCCTCAAGGCTGGATGAATATCTGCCGGGCTGTTCGATCGATTGGCACTGGCAGCCGGGCGTCATGACCGGGCGCGGCCGGCGTTCGGCGATGGCGCTCTCCTCACTCCCGGGCGGATCGGAAGCCGAAGCGGACACGCTCGTCTGCGATCTGCTGGCGGTCATGACCCCCGAGCGCGCCCGCCTCGCGAGCGGTGCACCGCGAGCAGACGCGCCGGGCTGGCTCGCGCGGGTGCGCGACGCCTTGCGTGAGTGCGAGGCCTCGCCCGATTTGAAACGCCTCGCCGATGAGGCGGGCGTTCACCGCGTCCACCTGTCGCGCGTCTTTGCCCGCCATTTTGGTGTGCCGCCTGGCCTGTATCGTCGCCGTTGCCGCTTGGCGAGCGCGATCGCCGACATGCTGCGCGGTGCCTCGCTGGCCGATTCGGCCCACAGCGCCGGCTTTGCCGATCAGAGCCATTTTTCCCGCTTCGCCAAGACCGAGACCGGCTATACACCGCGCCGGCTGAAAAACCTGCTCGCTGCGGCCTGAGTCGGCGATGTTACACGCGTTCAATACGGACGCCCTTGCCTTTGTTTGATTGGATGCAAGCAAGCTCCCCACCGTGGAGCGCCAATCTGGAGTAGAGCATGTTACGTCACACCCTCGCGGCCATCAGCACCCTCCTATTGACCGGTACCGCCACGCTGGCGGAGACCCCGCAAGTCGCGGCGGCCCAGCTGGACGGATTCCTCGACCGCTTTCCCGATCTCGGACCCGGCTTTGCCGTCGTTGTGGTCACCGCTGACGAGGTCATCATGAACCGGACGAGGGGCGAGCGCCGCGCCGCGACCGGAGATCCGATGACGTCGGAGACGCCGATCTATATTGCGTCACAAACCAAGGCCCATATGGGCTTGCTGGCGGCCTGGCTGGACGCGGAGGGCATTCTCGCGCTCGACAGCCCGATCACCGATTACTGGCCTGACCTGCAATTTCCCGAGGGCGTCGACCCGGCCGAGTGGACGCTGCGCGATCTGATCTCGCACCAGGTGCCGATCAGCGCCGACATGATCACCACTCTTGAAGCCTATGTCGGCGAGGTCGCTGCGGCTGATTACCCGGCCCTGATCGCCCGCTATGGCGAACCCCGCGAACCGGGCTTCGAGTATGATAATCTCGGTTACAATATTTATGGTGCCATCCTTGAGACGGTGACCGGCCGCAATTGGCAGGACTGGCTCGATCGGGTGATCTTCGATCCGCTCGGCATGAATCACACCTCCGCCCGCACCTCGGACTTCTCCCTCGACGAACTCTCCTGGGGCCATGTCTGGCAGGGCGAGGACGATGGCTGGTACGAGATCCGGCCCAAGACCGACGCGATCATGCACGCCGCGGGCGGGATGGTGACCTCGACCGATGACATGGCCCAATGGCTGCAACTTCAATTGCGCGGCGCCGGTCCTGAGGGCAGCGGCATCACAGCGGGCATGATCGCTGACGCCCAGACCGTCGCGGCCGTGACGCATCGGGACGACCGTCGCAATGCGATCGAACTGGTCTGTTCAGGCTATGCGCTGGGCTGGAATGTCTGCGATTTCGAGGGGCATGCGCTTTATGTCCATGGTGGCGGCTATACCGGTATCCGCACCATGATGGCCTTCGCACCTGACCTCGGCGTCGGCATCGCCACCTTCTCCAATTCCGACAATATGACTGGCTGGGTGACCTCGCGCACCGTGATCATGTATCTGCAATTCCTCACCGAACATGCCGATGCCGAGCGCTGGTCCGAAGCGCGGCCGCGGCTTTATCCGGAACGCGCCGCATGGCTGCTCAACCGGCGTCAGGACAGCCTCGCCGAGACCCGTGCCGAGGCGCGCTGGGGTGATTGGAGCTGGACGCCGGACGGCGAAACCCTCGCCGCCTATCAGGGCCGCTGGACCACGGGCGATCCCTATCTCGATTTTGACATCGCGCTGGAAGCGGGCCAGCTGGTTGCACGCTGGGGCGCCTATACCGTGCCGATGGAGCCGGCGATGCCGGACGTGTTTGGCGGCCGGAGCGATCCATCCGCCGATCTGGAATATTTTCACTTCTCGCGCGATGAGTCCGGCGAATTGACCGGCATCGCCTGGGATGAGCAGAGCTATGCGCGCATCGGCGGAGAATAGGGCCGCGCCCGTCCTTCGCGCGCCGGTTCAGTCCTCTTCGACCTCGCAGCGCTCGTAGGGCTGCAGCACGTCGCCATTCATTGCGGCGCCATGGACGCCTGGCGCGCGGGCCGAGCGGGTCGTGATGATCGGCCTGCCATTATGGGTGAGGACGGTGCCGACAATCTCGGCATCGCCATTGGGGTTGGTGAGGATTATGGATCTCTGCAGATAGGGGGGCGAGCCATCCGCCGGGGTGTGCCAGCCATCGATCATATTCATGATGCGCATGCCGTAATCGAATTCGGGGTCGGGCCCGGGCGCGGTCAGGGAGAGCGCATAGCTGAGCTGGACGCGCTCCGACTCGCCATACCCTCCGAGGACGAGTTCGCCGGCATCGCCATCAATTCCCGAGGGATTGTCGGGTGTGGCGCGAACATCAAGGTCGAAATAGGGCGCCTCGGCATCGCCGCAGGCGGAGCTGCCATCGGCCAGGCGCTGGACATAATGGCCGTTGGGCAGGGCGGGCAGGCCTTGCGTCTCCGCTGGCGCGCTGGCGCCCTGGAGCAGAATGGCGGCGAGCAGTCCGGTCGTGACAAGCATGGCAATCCCCTGAAGCGATCCGTCCATCCTAGCGGCTGGCGCGGCGGCGATAACGCCCGGAACGGGGGAGGCGGGCGGATGTACATCGCACAAGGCCGCGCCTAGGCTGTCAGCGTGGAAAAATCTGCGGGAGCTGGCCATGTTTGATAATGCATCGATGACGGATATTCTGCTGCGCATCTTCGGACTGTATTATCTGGCGGCGGGGATCGGCCTGTTCACCGGCCCCGAAGCCTTCGCGAAAATCGGCGAGGAATTGAAGGCCAGCGCCCTGATGCGGCTCATTTCCGGCCTGCTGGCGCTCACTTTTGGCGCCGTTGTGCTGGCCCTGCATGATGACTGGAGCAGCTGGCGGGCGGGCCTTGTCACCGCGATCGGTTGGGCCGGACTGGCCAAGGGCCTGATGATCCTCGCCCTGCCGACATCCTATCTCGGCCTGACCGATGCCCTGCTCGGCCGGCAACCGATCCTGCGGCCACTGGCGCTCGTCGTCGCACTGATCGGGCTCGGCTTCCTGGCGTTGGGCTACGTCTGACGCGAGGCATAGGCCAGACCCGGCTTGCCAGAATCATCGCCGGGCGGCATGCTCGCCACCAGTTTTCCGAGGGGCGTCGCGCTGGCCAGCCAGTGTGACTGAGAAGCACCCTTAAAACCGGATCCGGGTCATGCCGGCGGCGGGACGGAGTCGATAATGGACGAAGCCGAATTCAATGCCTTCTGCGGCTCGCTGCCGGTCACCACCACCGTGGTGCAGTGGGGCGATGCGCATGTCTGGAAGGTCGGCGGCAAGGTGTTTGCAGTGGGCGGCTGGGCCAAGGATATCGAAGGCTTCGGCATTTCTTTCAAATGCTCGCCGATGACGTTCGAGATCTACAAGGACGAACCGGGCATGCGCCCGGCGCCCTATCTCGCCTCGCGCGGCATGAGCTGGCTGCAATGGACCGGTCCTGAAACCCTCGATACCGACATGCTGCGCGACTATCTCGGCGAGAGCCACCGACTGGTCGCTGCCGGCCTGACGAAGCGGGCTCGCGCCGAGTTGGGGCTCGAGCCATGACACAGGACATTGACGGTCTCCTGCTTGAGGGCGAAGCGGTGATCTGGCGCGGCGCGCCAGATTTTACGCGGGCGAACGGCAAGCCGACGCCGCTCTGGCGGCGCCGGCTTTATATGTTCCTGTTATCGCTGGTGTTCATCGCCGGCACGGCGGGCGTGGTCATGTTTGGCAATGCGCGCGGCATGGACGGTTTCCCGGGCATATTTCTCGGACTTTTAGCCCTGTTGCTCGGGCTGATCGCTTTCATTCTTCTCATCAAGATATTTGACCAGGGACCCTCTGCGGATCCGACAGGGGATACCCGCTATCTGCTGACCGATCTTCGCCTTGTCTCCATTTTCGGAACGACCGATCACTTTAGCCTGCTGACGCGTCATATCACCGGCATCCGCGTGACGGCTGAAGGCGAGGCTTGCGATCTGCGCATCTGGACAATCCCGGACGCAGCTCCCGCGCTCACCCTCCACGCCATCCCCGACGGCCCGGCCGTCGAGCGTCTCATCCTGCAAACCCTTTCACACCCAAAACCGGACGCCCCCCAATGAACAAGCCCACCACCCAAGCCTCCTTCGAGACCCCCAAGGTCACCACCGGCGCCCTGCCGGGTTCGCGCCGCGTCTGGACGTCGCCGGTTTCCGCGCCGGGCCTCAAGGTTCCGCACCGCGAGATTGATCTGCATCCGACGGCGAATGAGCCGCCTGTGCGCGTCTATGACACGTCCGGGCCCTACAGCGATCCCAATGCCAGGATCGATGTCGAGCATGGCCTGCCGCGCGTGCGTCTGGCCGGGATTAAAAAGCGTGGCGGCGTTGAGGAATATGACGGGCGTCCGGTCACCCCGCTCGATAATGGCGGCGCGTCGGGCAAATATCTGGCGCGCGAATTTCCTGGCCTGCACAAGCCTATGCGCGGTATCGGCGATGCCCCTGTCACCCAGTATGAATTCGCCCGCGCCGGCATCATCACCGATGAGATGATCTATGTCGCCGAGCGCGAAAATCTCGGCCGCAAGACGCCGATGGCCGGCTTCAAGGAGCGCATGGCCGATGGCGAGAGCTTCGGCGCCTCCATCCCCGAATTCGTGACGCCGGAATTTGTCCGCTCCGAGATCGCCCGCGGGCGCGCCATTATCCCGTGCAATATCAATCATACCGAGCTGGAGCCGATGATTATCGGCCGCAATTTCCTCACCAAGATCAATGCCAATATCGGCAATTCCGCGGTCACTTCGAGTGTCGAGGAAGAGGTCGACAAGATGGTCTGGGCGATCCGCTGGGGCGGCGATACGGTGATGGATCTCTCCACCGGCAAGAATATCCACAACACCCGCGAATGGATATTGCGCAATTCGCCGGTCCCCATTGGCACCGTGCCGATCTACCAGGCGCTGGAGAAGGTCAATGGCGTCGCCGAGGACCTGACCTGGGAGGTTTTCCGCGACACGCTGATCGAGCAGGCCGAGCAGGGCGTCGATTATTTCACCATCCATGCCGGCGTGCGCCTGGCCTATGTGCCGATGACCGCCGACCGCGTCACCGGCATCGTGTCACGCGGTGGCTCGATCATGGCCAAATGGTGCCTGTCGCACCACAAGGAGAGCTTCCTCTACACCCGCTTCGAAGAGATCTGCGACATCATGCGCGCCTATGATGTCAGCTTCTCGCTCGGCGACGGCCTGCGCCCCGGCTCAATCGCCGACGCCAATGACAAGGCCCAGTTTGCCGAGCTGGAAACCCTGGGCGAGCTCACCAAGATTGCCTGGGCCAAAGGCTGTCAGGTGATGATCGAAGGGCCGGGCCATGTCGCCATGCACAAGATCAAGGAGAATATGGACAAGCAGCTGGAGTGTTGCCACGAGGCGCCCTTCTACACGCTCGGCCCCCTCACCACCGATATCGCGCCCGGCTATGACCACATCACGAGCGGCATCGGCGCCGCCATGATCGGCTGGTTTGGCTGTGCCATGCTCTGCTATGTCACCCCGAAAGAGCATCTCGGCCTGCCCGACCGCAATGACGTCAAGACCGGCGTCATCACCTACAAGATCGCCGCCCATGCCGGCGACCTCGCCAAGGGTCACCCGGCGTCAAAGATCCGCGACGACGCCCTGTCCCGCGCCAGGTTCGAATTCCGCTGGGAAGACCAGTTCAACCTCGCGCTAGACCCGGAAACCGCAAGAGATTTCCACGACAAGACCCTGCCCAAGGACGCCCACAAGACCGCCCATTTCTGCTCCATGTGCGGGCCTAAGTTCTGCTCGATGGAGATCACAAGGGAGATCCGCGACAAGTTTGGTTCTGCGCGGGCGCCGAATGTGATCGCCGAGGCTGAGGCCGGCATGGCGGAGAAGGCGGCGGAGTTTCGCGAGAAGGGTGGGGAGATTTATTTGAGTGAGGACGGGAAGGTCAGGGAGGCGATTGATTAGGTGGGCAGCACGCCCGGTGACCGGATTCTGGTAAAAACCCCGAAAACCACCTCCTACTACTACGACTATGGCGAACCCCGGCCCTCCCAATAGCGGTCACCCGGGCGCGGATCGGGCCGGGTTTGCGATGTGGATTGACGATGTCAAAGAGCGCAGCTTGGCGCGAGTCTAACGCCGGCGGCGCGGGCGGGGATAAGGGACGGGTGCGCGGTGCGCCTTCTGTGCTGGGCTGGACTTGTGCGAGAAATGGCGGAAGGTTGATGTAAGTGAGGGTGGGACAACCGGGAGGCGATTGATTGATGGGCGTGATCATTGAACTGCTCGCCGTCGGCGCCCTCGGGTTCTGTGGCTATAAAATCGGCGATCTGATCTGGGCCGTTATCGCTGTTCCGGCGGATCGAACGAAAAGCATAGTCGGGATTGCGGTGTGGAGCTGGGTCGGCGCCGCCATCTACATCCCGGTTTTGCTCTATGTGCCGCACGGCAACCCGGCCGTCTTTCCCATGCTCTGTGGCGCCGCATTCCTGTCCCCGCTCCTGACCCGTATCTTCAATCTGTCCCGAGCGCGCGCCGGATAGGGGCGAGGGACTGGCACCTCTGATGCCTGTCCCGGGGAAGACTCCGGTTTCCATGGGACGCGTACCAGAGGTACACGTCCCTAGTTGAGTTAAGCCAGGGAGGCGATTGATTGATGGGGGAACAGGAGCGATGGCGCCCGTCCAGTATAGAGCCGACTGAAACCCGGATGAGCTGGTTCAATTGGGCGGGCTTCGCCTTTGGCGTCGTCGCGATCGTGGTCATGGTCGTCGCACCGGTCTGGATCGCGAGTTCGCAGGCCTCGCTGGTGCCCTGTGGCCCGCTGCGGAGCGGGCTGGTCGAGGAGTCGGCGATGCGGATCGATTCCGGTGTCCGCGGCTCAACCCGCAGAACCTGGACCACACGCGTCCGCTTTCCCGAGGGCGATGGCGTCAGCCTGCCGCAGCCGCTGCCGACCGTGCATCGCGGTGACCGCGTCACAATCCAGGGCTGGTGCGATGCGCAAGGCCGCACCGCCGCGCGCCTTAGCGTGGAGCAGGTCGAGCATATCGGTCATTGAGCGTGGCTGAGGGACTGGCACCTACTGGAAAAATGGGGACACACAACACTTATTCCGTGCTGGAAGCGCGCGCCATCCACACCGCACCTTAAATCCCATGCCGAGAGTCCGCCTCAGGGGCCAGGCGCGGTCAAGGGCGCCGCAGGCGCCGCTTCGCGGTTTCACCCTTGACCGCGCCTGGCCCCTGAGGCCCTTTGGCTGGCAAGGGGTTTATGGGTTGGCCTCGCCCGGGCGGGCGCGTTTTTCACTCAACGCTTTCCTTCTCCGTGAGGAGAAGGTGGTCCGAAGGACCGGATGAGGTGGGCAATGTTTCCGTCTGCAAGCGGGGCGCTGCCACCCGCACCCGCCCTTCGGGCACCCTCTCCCCAGGGAGAGGGCGTGCGTGCTGGCTATCTGTCCTCGACTGCATGTGAATCAACGAAACATTGCTCGCGCGGCGTGTGCTGCGCATTCTGGCTGAGCTGACTGCAGGCAGGAGCTAGCGATGGAGGAGGAAGTTCTGGTGTCGCGACCCGTGCCCTGGTTTGCCGTGGCGGTGTTCCGCGTGGCAGGGCTTCATGCTGCTGTGCTGGCGACGGTCCAGCTGGTGCAGTCGGGCCACGAGCGTTCTCTGGTGGAGAATATCGGCGCCATGGCCGGGCTGGCCGTGATGGCGGCGATTTTCAGCGGCGTGTTGTTTGCTGTGCTGGGCGGGCTGACGCATCTGTTGTTGGGCGCGCTCAAGGCCCGCTCCTGGTGGAGCTATCTGCTGGTTGGCCTGCTGATCGGGGCGAGCCTGGGGGAATTTATTGCGTCGATCGGGATGTTTGTCCCGAATGCGACCGGCCCCAATCCCTATAGCGCCGCGACCCACCGCTGGATCGTGGTCGTATTTACGGGCTGGTCAGCGCTCAACGCGATGATCGGCTGGTGGAGTTGGCGGCAGGAGGGAGAGCGCCGCGAGTCCGCGCCTGGCCCCTGAAGCCCTTTGGCTGGCAAGGGGTTTACGGGATGGCCTCGCCCGGGCGGGCGCCCTCCTGACTCAACCCCAATCTCATCGTCATCCCGGCGCAGGCTGGGACCCAGTCTCGTTGAGCTCGTTTGGCTGGAAATTATTCGCCAGTCTGATTGGCGTCGGCGTGTGAATCTGGGTCCCAGCCTGCGCCGGGATGACGTTTAATGGGGCGTAGGGATGGCGTTTGTCGCGCCATCCCCCTTGGGCCCCAGAAACCCGCTGTTCGCCGCTCAGTCTGCCGCGCCGGACCCGTCAGACCCGTCCGTTGGGGCGGTCTCTGGCTTGTCGCTGCCCAGCGTGGCGAAGGCCAGGGTTGCGATCAGGCTGGCGCCGACAATGCCGACAGGGGCCAGGATTTCCGGGTCCCAGCCGGCGAAAACCTGCATCAGGGCGAGCCAGGTCATCACGACGATATAGATGGCTCCCGCGATCAGGATGCGTTTCAGCGTCGGCCCAATGACGGGCGGAGCCGTGCCGGCGTGCGGGGTCGCGGGTTCGGGGCTCTCGGTAATGGTGATTTCGGGGGTGGCCATATCGGGGCGCTCCTCTTGGGGTTGGATCAAGTCGCGCAATCGGGACGGGGAGAGTTCGAAACTGGCGGCCAGCGACCGTTGGGTTTCAAGGCTGGGTGTCTCGCCGCGTTCGGCACGCTGGATCGTGCGCTCGCTCAATCCACTGATCGTGGCGAGTTGTTCCTGCGACCAGCCTTTTTCAAGGCGCAGCGATTTCAATCCCATGGAGATGGCTCTCTTGTCCCGGTTCGGCCCGATTGCGAGCCCCTGTCTAGCCCACCGCCGGCCTGTCGCCCACGACAGCCAAGCGACACGAGGGTGACAAGTGCCGGTCAGAAAAGCAATGCAGGCCGGGAAGCCGGTTGCCTGGCGCTGCTGCCCGCCCGGCCCGGCCCAGAAAACCTAGGCCGCCGGAACCACGCGCACCTTCTCGCCCATCACGCCATTGGCCCGGATCGCTTTCTGGCATTCAAAACTGCCGGCCCTGAAGGCGCGGCAGGCTTCGGGGCGGTGTTCATAGACGCCGCAATGGGCCTGGCCGGTGCCCAGGCGCAGATGGGTGCAGTGACCGCAACTGAAATCGACGAAGGAGCGCCCGCCTTCCTCAAACAGGCTGTTCGGGGGCAGGGCGGCGGGGCCGATCCGGGCCTGGTCTTCGGGCAGGAGGACAAGATAGCGCGGATGGCGGCTGAAACAGCAGGCTCCGCAGGCGACGCAGTCAAACGCCATATCCGACATGTGAGGGGATGAACCAACCGCGCGAGGACGGCCTTCCGCCCCGGCCCGCAGCGCGCGGGATTTACGCCAGTCGGGCGCGATTTGCATCCGGAAAATGCGGCGCGCGGCGCTGAGCCCCCGACTGCATGTGAATCAACGAAACATTGCGGCGCGGGTGCGCGGTGGGCATTCTTGGGGTCGTGACTGCCTGCGGGCAAGGGAGGGTGTGCGCATGATCATTCAGGCCGATAGCGGCGATTTTCCACGTTATTGGGACCGGGTCCTGTTTATCGCCGGTCTGGCGATCTACACGACCGGACAGGTCTTGATCAATCTCGGCCAGCCCTTTGTCGAGGCGCAGCGGCCGATTGATTTTGCCCATTGGGGCTTGCTGGTCGGGGTGGTTTTGCTGCTGCCCTTCGCCGGGCGATTGCCGCGCCGCAATCTCCACCTTGTCACCCTGCCGCTTCTGCTCGCGGGCGTCGCCTTCACCATCGGCATGTGTGTGATCGACTTCGTGTTCTGGAGCCTGCCCAATGGCGAGATGGAGAATGAGGTCGCGCGCCAGCTGATCGATACGCCGGCAATCTGGGGGCCTTTCATCACCTTCGGACCGAATTACATCCTGATGCCCGGCGTCACCCTGCCGAGCCTGTCCTATCTCAAGGTTTCGCGCATCGGCCCGGCGCTGGTCGTGCTGGGCGTGGTGGTGATGTTCTTTGGCACACACTGGTTCAATGTCGGTGGCTGGGCGATGATCCTGGCCGGCTATCTGTTCTGTTTCAACGGTTTGAGGCCTTCGAAATTGCTGGATTGAGACCGGCTCGCTGCGCGCTATCGCCATGATGCGGCGTGCTGATAGACTGGCTGTTGCGACACGCGCGACCGGAACGGATCGGTGCGCCGGTTTGGGGGATGACGGGTGAGCGACATCGTGCGGCCGAAGGGGGCCTGGCTGTGGGTGGGGGTTCGGCTCCTGCTGATTTTTGGCGGACTCGTCGCGCTTTCGAGTGTGTTTTACGTGCTCGGCGGCACACGCTCCGGCGCCGGTCTGGCCGGCGGGTTCACCACGCTATTCTTCCTGCCCTATTGCCTTGGCGCCATCGTCCAGTTTGCGATCAGCCCAGGCGGCAATGCCAAGACGAGCCATTTCGGGCTGGTCGCCGCCCTGTTGATGCTGGCGGTGATGGTCGTTGTCGGCGTGTTGCTGCGTGAGGGCGTGATCTGCATCGTGATACTGGGCGTGCCGTGGTGGCTCAGCGCCCTGCTCGGCGCGGTGACCGTCAACGCCTTGCATCAGCGCTTTCGCGAGCGCGCCATGCTGCACAGCGCCGGGCTGATCATCCTGCCTTTCGCCGTGCTTCTGATGGGACCCTTTGCACCCAATCCGACGCATTATTTCGAGGTCAGCCGTTCGGTCGTGATCGACGCCGCGCCCGATCAGATCTGGCCGCATTTGCTGGCGCTCGATGGCCTGTCCGATGATGAGGGTGTGTGGACGATTGCCCAGGACGTGCTGGCGATTCCGCGGCCGCGTTCGGCGGTCGTGGTCGGCGCGGGGATTGGCGCTGTGCGGCAGGCGCGCTGGGGCGAGCAGATCACATTCGAGGAACATGTCACCGCCTGGTCGCCCGGCGCGCATCTGGCCTGGCGTTTCGTCTTCCCCAATGACTCGATCGCCCGCCATACTGATGCGCATATCGGTCCCGACAGCGAATTTCTCGGCATCGAGACTGGCAGTTATACCCTCATCCCGCTGGTCGACGGGCGCACCCGCCTGATCCTGACAACGCGCTACCGCGCCAGCAGTCCCGCCAATCATTACAGCGCCGTGTGGGGCGAGATCATCCTCGGCGGTATCCAGCACAATATCCTCGCGGTGATTGCCGACAGGAGCGAGGCGGGACTGGTGCAGGGGTAGGGCAGGCCCGCGGCTTATCCCCGCCCTGGAGCGCCGCGCTATACTGGTCCCACGTTCAAGCCGCGGCGGTGCACAGCCGGGGCGCGAACGGGTGGCGCTGGAGGCGCGAGGGCTGACGGGCCGGAAGCGCTTCCTTAATCGGCTTCACCGGGTTGTGGATGATCCGCCAAGACAAACACCACTTCAATACCAAAACCAGCAGACCTGACGGATCATCCGCAATGCCCGCGCTTGCCGATGGCACAACTTGCCGTAGATTGAGCGGAGGGGGCATCATCATGAGTCGGTCGCGCTACATTACACTGTTCGCCGTGCTCGGCGCGATCATCGCAGCCTTGGCCGGCCTGTTCTGGATTCAGCTGGCCGTCGCGGATCCGCACCCGTGCGGTGATCCCGTACGCGCCGTGATTTCCGGCGTGTCCGCACACAACTCGCAATACGGCTCTAATTACGGCGTCCAGGCCCGTGCCGAGTCCGGCCATCTCTACCGGTTGATGGTGCCGGTCGCCGGCATCGAGGTCGGCGACCGGGTCAATCTTCAGCTGCTATGTACGGCAGATGGCCAGACCCTGCCGGTCGCCATGCTGATCCCAAACTCGCTACGCCACCAGCGCGACCGCGCCGGCGAGTGAGGGATGCGCGGACGCGCGGCGGCGCCTGACGCAGACCAAATTGGTCGACGGCCTTATCGGCCCTGCTTCGCCAAGGCTGCGCAGGGCCATGCCCCTCTTTGATCCCGCTATTTCTTGCCCGGCGGAACGACCGTGCCCTTGGTCGATGGCGCGGCGGCGATGGTTTTTTTCTTTTCCGCTTTCGGCTTCTTGGTTTCCTTGTTGGATTTTTGCTGACCCTTGGCCATGTCATGCTCCTTTGAGCGAGGTCCGGCGGACCGCGTCGTTACAGAATAGGCCTGCCCGGTGCGGCGCGAAAGTGTTTTCATGACGCTTTCGGCGGCGGGCGGTTCAGACGCAAGCCCTGCAAATGGCGGCGATATGCTTGTCGTCCGTGCCGCAACATCCACCCAGCACCGTCAGGCGCGGAAGCTGACGGCGCAAGGCGTGATACAGCGCCCCCAGCTCGGCCGCATCGCCGGCGTCGAGCTCGGTGGCCTTGTCGAGCTCGGCATGGCTCTTGCGCGAGGCATTGGCACGCAATCCGCCGAGGCGGTGCAGCCAGGCACCGCCCGCTGCAAGCGCGGCGCTGAAATGCTCGGGATGGGCACAATTGATCATGAAATAGTCGGCGCCCGACCCTGTTGCCGCATCGACTTCCAGGATGGCCTCGCCCAGGCCCTGTCCGCCCGGCAGGCGCCCGTCGGTCTCGGTCGTAAAGCTGATGACACAGGCCAGGCCGGCGGCGCGGCACGCGCGGACAATGCCGATCGCCTCGCTGGAATGGGTGACCGTCATCGCCGAGGCGCCGTCGGCGCCGGCGCCTGCGAAACTGGATATCTGAGCCTCGTGATAGGCCTGCGCCTGGTCAGCGCTCATCACTGTTTCAGGATGGTAGGCATCGAAACGCGGCCCGATACTGCCCCAGACAGGCATCGGGCTGGACGGGGTTTCATGAATGTCGCGCAGGGCCTGCATGAAGCCGATTGCCTGGCGGTTGATCCGGTCAAGCGCGGCGGCATCATAACCCAGTTTCGCGCCCCAATCGGCATTGGCGCGCCAGGTCGGGGCACCAAGGATGAAGCCGAGTCTGTGTTCATGAGCGATGGCGATATGACGCAGCCAGTAATCGGTCAGCCTCTCGCGGCCCGCCGCGCTGTCGAGCAGCGGGAAGGCGGCGAATTCGGGTAGTTCGAGACCGCAATCGAAGACCAGCCAGGTTTCGAGGCCGCCATCGGTCAGGACCGGATCGGTGTCGGTGTGTGTCATGTCCGCATTCCTGCAAAATCCTCTACCGCGTAAGCCTAGCTCAGTACCGGCCGCTGGCCAGCCTCGTCGGCGGCTGCCGCCTGTGTCGGGTTTATCGCCACTTGTCCCCACCCAATGCTGCGAGATCTATGCTGTCACATTCCTGCAAGCCGAGCTCTGTACCTGAGCCGCGAAGCAGTTGTATAAAGAGCCCAAATGTTCTGGGGAGGACACATGACCGATCAGATTATCGCGCGGGCACGCACCAATACACGGGTCAATGTGAGGGCGGGGGCGGCAAAACTGTCGGCGCCGATTCGCGAAACCCTGGCTTCGGGCACCGAGATCTTCATTACCGCGACGGTGACGGGCGACAAGGTCGCCGGCAATGATGTCTGGTATGCCTGCCGTGGCGATGTCTTCGTCTGGAGCGGCGCCTGCGAGGATTATCGCGACGAGCCGGCCCCGCCCGCCGATGATGCCGATGATGCCGAACGCCCGTCGCGCCTCGAGCTTGGCGAGGTGATGCAGCCGGACTTCGAAACCCTGGATGATGTCTTCCACAAGGTGCGCGGCTATCGGCCGAACGGGCTGGAAGGTCTGATCGTGCATTTTGACGCCGCCCGCACCCAGCCCTCCAGTGATCGTTCGACGGCAGGCGTGATGCGCTATGGCGCCGAACAGGGCTATCATTATGGCGGTATCAGCCGGTCCGGCCGCATCTTCCTGCCGCAGGGCTTCAGCTGGGAAGGCTGGGGCTATCACGCCGGCAAGAGCGAATGCCCGGCGACCGGCCGCAAGGGCGTGTCGAAATATTATGTCGGCTTCGAACTGAATAATCCCGGCCTGCTCTACCCGGCGGTCCAGACCGGCGTCTTCTGTCCCTGGTTCAATGCCAGGCGTGATGACAAGGGCCGGGTCGAGCTCGACGAGGATGGCCGCTGCACGCGCCTCGATGAAAACGGCGAATGGTATCGCGATTACGAAGTGCGTCTGTGCGAAGGCGGCAATATCACCAAGGGCTGGTATCTGCCCTATAGCGCCGAGCAATTCGATGCGCTGACCGGGATCTGTATCTGGCTGTCGCGCCAATTCCCCGACACTTTCTCGCTCGAGCGCGTGTTCGGCCATGACGAGGTTTCGCCCGGGCGCAAATCCGATCCGGGCGGGGCGATGGGAACGCCCACTGAATTGATGACGATGCAACAATTCCGTGATCATCTGGGGCAATTAGCGCAATAGAGGGCGTGTTAATCGATTTGAGGCATGTTCAAGCCCTGTTTGCCCGTTAGAGGTGAGGCATGAGCAAGTCCGTGACATCGAGTTTCAGGCGCACATCCGATCATTTCGAGCCCGATCTGGTCCAGGATCCTGCCGAGCAGCGCAAGCTGCGCGGTCATCTCGAACAGATTGACTACACGGTCTCCGCGGCCAATCAGGCGGTGATCCAGAAGGATATCCACCACGTTTCGCTGGAAGATTTCCGCAATCTCGCCCTGACGGCCGCCAAGGCGCGTACTGCCTGGGTGACCACCGCGATCGAGCTGGCCAAGGCTCACAAGACGCTCGACCCGGACCAGCTGGCCCGGCTGTCGCATCTGCGCAGTGTCTACGACGAATTGTCGGAGGCCTATGAAGCCATGCGGCGCATGGTCGAGCGCGGCTATCTGAGCTATCACAAGGGCCTGGCCGAGAAGCGCTGATCGCGGCCCGGCAAAATTCGATTGAACCCTTTTCGTCGCCGCGCACACCTATAGTCTGAACGGGGCCGCTTGACCGGCCCGGCAGATGAGGCGGCCTGAGCCATGCAGCGCGACAGCAGACGGGTTCTCGGGGAATATCTCGTCATCGCTGCGCAGACCGGTGACCGCGCCGCGAGCGGTCAGCTCGCCCGTCTGTGGCAACCGGCCTTGCTGCGCCATGCGGCGCGCCTGACCGGCGATACCGAATTGGCGCGCGACACGCTGCAGGACGCCTGGATTGATATCCTGCGCGGACTGGCTGGTCTGTCAGACGCCGCCGCCTTTCCCGCCTGGGCCTATCGCATTGTCACCCGCAAGAGCGCTGCAACCGTGCGCGGTCTGCAACGCCGTCGCCAGACGGGCGCGGCGCTGGCGGCCGAGCCGGTCGCCAGCGGGGATGAGGGCGGGCGCCAGGCCGAAGCCTTTGCCGATCGCGGGCCGCTGGCGCGGGCACTGGCCGCTCTACCGGTCGAGCAACGCACGGCAATGGCGCTGTTCTACATTGATGATTTCACCGTGACGGAAATTGCCGTCGCGCTGTCGGTTCCGGCGGGCACGATCAAGACCCGCCTGATGCATGGCCGTCGCAAAATGCGCGCGGCGCTGGATTTATCGACTTCACAACCATCGGACCAGGGAGGTTCAAATGACGGGATCTGACAAGGAACTCGACGCCATGATTGCCGAGGCACTCGATCAGGAAGATCGGGAATTGCTCGAGACGTTCGGCGAGGAACGCGGCTATTTCGCCCAGGCCTTCGCCCTGTTCCAGGGCCGGCTCGGCTGGGTCATGTGGCTGGGTAATATCATGAATATCATCTTCACCGGATTTGCCGTGTGGACCGGCTGGCATTTCTTCACCACGACCGATCCGGTCATGGCGCTGCGCTGGGGCCTCACGACCGTCGTGCTGATCAATGTCGGCTTGTTCTTCAAGGCGTTTCTCGGCCATCAATTGCTCAATAACCGGGTCATCCGCGAAGTGAAGCGGCTGGAATTGCAGCTGGTTCGCAGCCAGGCGCGGCACGGCGTCTAGATTGGGCAAGCCGGTTGGCAAGTGAGTGTGTTTGGGTCAAACAAGGACTGAACACACCCATTGGCCGGAGAGTCCCGATGCGTTTGAACCCGTTTGCCCAATGGCTCGGCCTCGCCGCCGCCGCCCTTGCCCTGGCGGCTTGCCAGCCCGAGCCAGCGCCCGAGCCAGCACCCGAACCGGGCACCGAAACCCCGATCATCACCGGGCAGGAGATCGTGGTCGATTCCGCGATCTATGGCGGCGGCCGCACAATCACCGTGTCGCTGCCCTGGAGCTATGGCGACGGCAATCGCAGCTATCCGGTGCTCTACCTCGTCGATGGCGGCGTGCGGCAGGATTTCCTGCCGATGGCCGGCATGTCGGCACTGGGCAGCCTGTCGATGCAATACCGCGAATTCATCCTGGTCGGGGTGCAGACCGAGAACCGTTATCTCGAACTGACTGCGGTCTCGGAGCTCGAAGATGATCTGCGCTGGATCCCGGAAAATGGCGGCGCCGACGATTTCCGCCGGCATCTGCTTGATGAGGTCAAACCCTGGATCGAGACCCGCTACCGCACCTCCGGCGAGGACGCGATCATCGGCGAGAGCCTGGCCGGCCTGTTCATCGCCGAGACCTTCCTGCGAGCACCGGACAGTTTCGACCATTATATCGCCGTCAGCCCCTCGCTCTGGTGGCGCGCCGAGGGTCTGAGCCGCGAGGCCGCCGACCTGCTCGCAGACGGCGAATTCGGTGGCCGCTCGCTCTTTCTGACCATTGGCGATGAAGGCGAGGACATGCAGACCGGCATGGACCGTCTGGTCGCGGCGCTCGAAGCCGGCGCGCCGGATGATCTCAACTGGTGGTATCAGCCGATGCATCACGAGCAGCACAGCACGATCTATAATCCGGCGACGCTGCAGGCCCTGCGCCTCGTCTTTGCTCCGGACGAGAGCGAATAGGCGCACCCCGCACCATTCATGAATACCGGTCATGCGCGGCAATATGCCTGTCAAATGCGGTCACAGGACTGTGATACACTCGCAATTGCAGATCCGGCACCCTAAATAGGGTTCGGACGGAATGCGGCGTGCTGTTTCAGGGCGCTGTTTTCTTTGCAGGGATAGGGAAAATCATGGCTAGTGCATTGTCGATCTCACTGTCTCCCGAACAGGGATTGTCGCGCTATCTCTCCGAGATTCGCCGCTTCCCGATGCTGGAGAAGGATGAGGAATTCATGCTCGGCAAACGCTGGCGCGAGCACGAGGATTCCGGCGCCGCGGAAAAGCTTGTCACCTCGCATCTGCGCCTGGTGGCCAAGATCGCCATGGGCTATCGCGGCTATGGCCTGCCGATCGCCGAAGTGATTTCCGAAGGCAATGTCGGCCTGATGCAGGCGGTCAAGAAATTCGACCCTGAAAAGGGCTTCCGCCTCGCCACTTATGCGATGTGGTGGATCCGCGCTTCGATCCAGGAATATGTCCTGCGCTCCTGGTCGCTGGTGAAAATGGGCACGACCGCGGCCCAGAAGAAGCTGTTCTTCAATCTGCGCCGGATGAAAAGCCAGATGCAGGCGATTGACGATAATGATCTCAAGCCGGAACAGGCCGAGGCGATCGCGACCAAGCTTGGCGTGACGACCGATGAAGTCATGTCGATGAATGGTCGCATGGCCGGTGGTGACGCCTCGCTCAATGCGCCGCTGCGCGGAACCGAGGGCGATGGCCAATGGCAGGACTGGCTCGCCGATGATGATGCCGAAAGCCAGGAAGACGAGCTCGCCGAGAGCGATGAGTTCGACACCCGCATGCAATTGCTGCAGGCGGCGATGGGCGAGCTCAATGAACGCGAGCAGCATATCCTGCAAAAGCGCCGCCTGTCGGAAGAGCCCGAAACGCTGGAAGAGCTGGCCGGACATTTCGGCGTCAGCCGGGAGCGTATCCGCCAGATCGAGGTCCGCGCCTTTGAGAAACTGCAAAAGGCGATGAAGGACATGGCGGCTGAACGCGGTCTGATGAATTAGGCCCGGCCGGACAATACGCCTGAACCAGCGCCCGGATCAGTTCCGGGCGCTGCTGTCCGGATGGCTCAATCCGAGCGCGATCAGGGCCTGGCCGCCGAAATAGCAGACCCAGACCACCGGACCGGCCCAATCGAGCATGCCGGCGAACATGCGCCAGGCCAGAACCGCGTCGGAGACGACGAATAGAAGCGCCCCGATCACCGCCAGTTTCGGGGCCCGGCCAATCAGGGCCAGCGCTGCCATCACCAGAATAATTCCGTTATAGACGCTGGCCGCGATGCGCAGATCGCCGAAATGTGGCTGTAGCGCCATCAGCATCACGGCGCCGAATGCGACCAGTATGCCGGTTGCCAGATAGCCCGGCAGGCCGCGATTGCCCTTGCGGCGCAGCAGATCGGCGAACAGGCCGATATAGATCAGATGGCCGATGCCGAAGGCGAGAATGCCCAAGGCCTGTTGTGTCGGCTGCAGGGCGAGGAAGGCATCGCCGGCCGAGCCCGCGAGCAGGCCGAGGCCGAGCCAGAGCCGCCCCTGTTTCAGGGCGTAGACGCCCAACAGCACAACGCCGCCCGCCTTGATCACGACATTGAGGGGATAGGGGGCGCCCAGACCGAAATCATCGAGCAGATAGATCGCGCCCAGCACCAGTGCCGCGAGCAGGATGAGTCGCGAGGCGCGGTCGGATGCGATCGTGATCGGTGTGGCTGTCATGCGCTTCCCCCCTGATTGCGCGGCAGGCTAGACTGAGAGCTGGCGCGGGCAAAGGGGAAGTTTCATGACGGGAATGCCGCTCTTGCTGGCCCTGATGCTGGCAGCTCAGCCGCTTGATGACGCGCCGGCGGCGAGCGACGCCGTCAGCCTGGCTGAGATGGAGACCTTGCTGAGCGAGCAACCCGGTGCGGTCGAACAAGCCTGGACGCAGCTGACCCGTGACGGTCTGCCTCGCATCGAGCCGATCGCCGGCGATCCCGCGCGCCTGCGCGTGACGTTTTTCTACAAGGCGGGAAGTGATGTCACCGAGGTGCGGCTCAACAGCGTCGTCAATGCCCTGCGTGTCGACTGGCCGGTCGAGGATTTCTTCCGCGATTATGCCCTGCCGATGCAGCGTCTGGCCGACAGCCCGATCTGGAGTCTGAGCCTTGATGTGCCGCGCGATGTCCAGGCCAGTTACAGCTTTATTGCCATCAGCCCGCGCGGTACCGAGCGGGTCACGGATCCGCATAATCCGCGGCATTTGCGCGGCCGTTCGGCCGAAGCGGTTTTGAGCCTTGACCGGGCCGGCGATCTGTCCGCCTTGGCACCGGTGCCGCAGAGCTGGTTGCCGGCCACCGAATTGCGCATGATCGAGAGCGAGGCGCTGGCCCGGCATGTCAGCCTGGAATTCCATCCGGCGGCCGCGGGCGGCGAAGCATCGCCGGTCCTGATCCTCTATGACGCCTTCAATTGGGGCGGGCGGGCCCCGGCCTGGGAGATCGTCCACAATCTGTCCGAGGCGGGCCGCATCCCGGCCATGCATGTCCTGCTGATCGACCAGCTCGATCCCGATAGCGAGCAATCGCGCTATGCCGACCAGAGCGCCTTCATTGTCGATGAATTGCTGCCCTTCCTGCGGTCGGAATTCGGACTGCGGCTGTCGCGGCAGGACGTCTTGCTCGGCGGCGCATCGCGGCGCGGTCTGTCGGCGGCCATTACCGGCCTGGCGCGTCCGGGCGCCATCGGGGCAGTGCTGTCGCTGTCGGGATCATTCTACTGGGCCCCGCCCGGCGAAGCGCCGGAATGGTTGGCGCGGCAACTTGCCGAGGCGCCGGCCGAGGCGCCGCATTTCCTGCTCGCGGCCGGCTCGCTGGAATATATCGTCACCTCGACCAATCAGGGTCATGTCATGCTTGAGACCAACCGCAATATGGCTGCCGCGCTGGGCGCCGCCGGCTATCAAACCGGCATCCATATCTATCCCGGCGGACATGATATTGCGGCCTGGCGGCTGGCGCTGGCCGACAGTCTGCAGACGCATTACGCGCCGGCAGACTAGTCAAAGCCGGTGGCCGATTATTTCAATGGCTTGCCACTGGGTGCCGGGCTCGCGCCAGTATTGCCGATCCGGCCGGCGACGAAATCATCATAATATTGCAGCCAGGCTTCGGACCGCACCGCGATGTATTTCATCGGCTCGCCCGGCGTCGGACGGAAATTCGAATCCGTGCCGACGACGAAATACTGATTGCCTTCGCGGATCATGAAGGGTGAGCCGCTATCGCCGCGGGTCGTGTCGCAATTATGCGCCATGGTATTGTCGTTGAAGACCTCGATCATGTGGCAGCCAATATTGCCCGACAAGTGGGCGCCGGTATCCCAGCTATAGCCCGCCTGGTAGAGGTCGGTGCCCATGGCGCCGCGATTGCCGGAGCTCTGCACCAGGCCGCGAACACCAACATGGCCAACCTCGGCACCGAGCGCGCGGTCAATGCGCAACAGGGCCCAGTCAGTGCCGTCGAGATCATCGCCAGCCCCGAAACGCGCCTCATCCCAATCGGGGTCGATCAGGAAACCGGTGACCCGCGCTTCCAGCGGGCCGCCGCGACGATCATAGGCGGTGCGGAACACGGCCCGGGCATCGGTGACGCCATCTTCATTGATGCAATGCGAGGCGGTGATCAGCACATTATCGGCGATCAGCGTCGCCGTGCAGGCCCCGCCGCTATCGAGATCGATCTGGCCGATCGCATTCCAGGGCGAGCTCGCCGTGTCCATGAAAACCCGGTCGTCATGGCCGAAATAATGGTCATTGATCGTCAGCGGACGGTCGCGGCCGATACAATCGGCGCGGTCGGTACGGGCATCGCAGCGGCCATCGCCAACGCCAGGTTCATTGCAGACGCCGTCAAAAGCGGTGTCGCAACTATCATTGCGAAAACGCAGATCGAGAATGGCACCGCAATCGGTCAGGTCGGTCGCCTGGGTGCAGGCGCCGGTGCCAAAGCCGGGCTCGTCGCACTCGCCATCACTGGCCCATTGGCAGCTATCATCCTCGACATTGTCGGCAATGCGCCAGCAATCGGAATAATCCGTTCCCTGCTCGCACGCGCCCGTGCCAATGCCCGGATCATCGCATTCGCCATCATTGGCCCATTGGCAGGTGTCGACACCGCGATAGCTGGATGCGGAGAAATCGCCGCCGCGCGTCGGTTTTTGAATTCTGAGCAGCCAGCGATTGATTTCGCGGCTGGAGAGGGCTTCGGAGCTGGCCCCGTTGAGGCCAGGCACATCGGCGAGGCCAGGCACATCGGCGAGGCCAGGCACATCGGCGAGGCCCGGCTCATCGGCCTGGCTCGTGGCGACACACAAAAGGGCGGCCAGTGCCGCGATCAAACCTGTACGCATAATTTCCAACTCCGCCCCCATTGCCCGGTCGTTTATCGCGCGAACCCCCGCGCGGGCCAAGCCCGTGAAGTGCATTCTATCGTTCATGGAGATGACTATTGGCTGAACGCCGCATTCAATCCGCGCTCAGCCGCCGCGTGATGGAATGCAGGCTTGGAAATAAGCCAATGCAGGAGACTGTCATGAACATCGCCGCCAAACTTGCTGCCGCCGCCCTTCTGGCATTGATCGGCATGGCCGGTTTCGCCGGTACGGCCAGCGCCGGCACCTGGCATGCCAATGCCGCCACTTGCCCCGATCTGCGCGAAGTCCGTTTCGACGCGCGGCGGATCAATGGCCGCGCCGATTGGCGCGAGGATTATCGCGACCGCCAGGTCATCAATTGCCCGGCCCATGCCTGGCGCTATTACCCTGATCCCTATGAGCGCATTGATACGCGCCGCATGGCCTCACCGGGCCCGGTCTATCTTGACCGGTCGGGTCGTTATTACGCAGTTGATCGCCGCGGCATGTCCTACAATATCAATGTAATTATCGACTATCCGCGCCAAATTCCGGTGTTCGGCGTCCGGCTCGGTGCCTCACTTGGATATGGGGATGATTATTATCACGACAGCCGTCGCGATTACCGCAGCAATAACCCGCGGCGCGATCCGCGCGATCGCCGGCGCAATGGTCGCGGCCCTCACTAGCCGGCGCGGCTGAACCCGCCCGTACTCAGGGCCATATACGGCCTTCCAGATAGCGCGGCGCGTGGCCATACAGGGCCACGCGCTCGCCCTTTGTCTCGACTTCGAGCACGCCGGGGCGCGGGCCGATCTGGCGCGCGGTCATGCGGGTCTTGCCGAGGCGCTCGGCCCAGTAGGGCGCCAGCGTGCAATGGGCCGATCCGGTGACCGGGTCTTCATCGACACCGGAAGCGGGGGCAAAGAAGCGCGAGACAAAGTCACAGCTCTGGCCCGGTGCCGTCAGGATGATATTGGTATCGAGCTGGCGCAGCTGGCCATGATCCGGCCGGGCATTGCGAACCGCTGCCTCGTCTTGCATCACCCACATCTGATAGCCGGCGCCATGGATGCGGTTGACGTTGAGCACATCGCGCGGCGCGGTTTCGATGCCGAGCGCCGACTGGATGGCGCTATCGCGCTCGCCGGGACGGAAGCCGATCAGCGGCAAATCCATCGCCAGCGCGGCCCCATCGCGGCTGACTTCAAGCCGTCCCGAGCGCGTGTCGAAGCGGGCAATGCCCTGCGCTCCGAGATCATATTCCAGCACCACCGCACCGGCCGCCAGGGTCGCATGGCCGCACAGATCGACCTCGACGGTTGGCGTGAACCAGCGCAATTGCCAGCAATCCGGGCCCGATGGCACCAGGAAGGCGGTCTCCGAAAGATTATTCGACGCGGCAATCCCTGTCAGGACTTGATCATCCGGGAAGGCTTCCATCAGGCAGACGCCGGCCGGATTGCCGCTGAAGGCCTGATCGGGATCAGCGAAGGCATGGATTTCGAAATAGGGAATGGATGGCATTGATCGCTCCGGAAACCAGCGGCGGTGACTTACCAGCGCTCGCTTTGATGCGGCTGGAATTCGAGGTGGAGATCGGGGTCCTGCCGGTCGAGCACGGCGACGGTATCGGCCGAGATCGGCGCCTCTCCGGCAATTGTCGTCAGGGCCTCAACCACAAGGGAATAGGCAGCGCTGCGTTGCTCGGCGACCTGGCGCGGCAATTCGCGGCGCCAGTCATCGACCTCGTCATACAGCGTCATGAAACCCTCTGGCCGGTCCGCCTCCGGCAGCGCGCGCCAGTTTCCGATATCGAGATAGGCCGCAGCGAGCCGATCGCCTTCCTCGTCCTCAAACAGATCAATTTCGATCATCATCGCCTGATAGATCAGCGAGGATTCAATGACACCGCCCGCCTGCGGTATCTCGCCGGCCCAGCGGGTGAAATAGGTGCGCGCCTGTTCGACCGGTCTCGAAGCGGCCGACCCCCAATCGCTGCGTGTCTCGCGATTGAGCAGGGTCTCGTCGACCGGGTCGATAATCATCACCATCGGCGTCGCATACAGCGCCGCCACGCCAAAGCGGCGAATAACGTCCTGGTTCTGGTCGCGCCAGCCAACATCAATGAAGCGCGTGATATAATGATCGCTCAGAATCGCGGCGAGTTCCGGGTCCTGGAAATGGCCCGCCAGACCGCGGCTGTCATGGCACCAATTGGCGCCGAAAACGAGCAGGAGGCGTTTCTCCTTCGCCAGCGCTTCAGCCAGGGCATCATCCACCACTTCCATGGCGGAATAATCCTGGTTGAAGGGCGAGGGCGAGGCCTCATCCGCCATCGCTGACGGCGCAATCAGAAACAGGGCAAGCAGGCTGGCAAGCAAACGCATCACGACCTCGAAACGACAACAGGGCAGAGAACAACAGGGCAGAGAAAAGCACGCCGCATCGTTCGATACCAGTCAAGCCGATGTGATGAACGCATCCGGGGGCTACCCCGCCGCCAGCGCCGCCAGCCGCGCATAGGTGCCGTCATCCTTGTTCGACAATTCGTCATGACTGCCCTGTTCGACAATGCGGCCCTTGTCGAACACCAGGATGCGATCGGCATCGCGGATCGTCGACAGCCGGTGGGCGATGATGATGGTGGTGCGCCCGGCCATCACCGCCTCCATCGCCAGTTTCACATCGCGCTCGGTCTCATTGTCGAGACTGGACGTCGCCTCGTCGAGAATCAGGATGGGTGCATCGGTCAGAATCGCCCGCGCGATCGCGACGCGCTGGCGTTCACCGCCCGAAAGCTTGACCCCGCGCTCACCCACCAATGTGCGATAGCCTAATGGCAGGCCCATAATGAATGAGTGGGCATGGGCCGCCTGGGCAGCGGCAATAATGTCGGACTCACTCGCATCGGGCGATCCATAGGCGATATTCTCCGCAATTGTGCGGTGAAACAGCGCCGGATCCTGCGGCACCAGGGCGACATTGCGGCGCAAGCTCGCCTGCGCCACATCGCGCACATCCTGGCCATCAATCTCGACGACGCCTTCATTGACGTCATACAGACGCTGTACCAGCTTGACGAAAGTCGACTTGCCCGAGCCCGTCGCCCCGACCAGCGCGACTTTCTCGCCCGGCTGGATGTCGAGCGAAAAGTCCCGATATAACGGACGGTTCTGGCCCTCATAGGTGAAGCCGACACGGTTGAAACGGATCGCGCCCGCACCCGGTTCGAAGGCCCGCGCATCGGCGGCATCCTCGACCGAGCTTTCCTGCAGATCAAACACGGCGAGATCCTGCAATTCATCCATCGACCGCTGAATCGCCTGCACCTGCTCACCAAAGCGGCGCATATAGCCGGACACCAGCATATAGGCCGCCAGCGCTGCGACGACATCGCCGGCACTGGCCGCGCCGCGCGACCATTGCCAGACCAGCAGCCCGACCAGGCCGGCCTGCATCGACAGATCGGTGGCGATATTGACCAGCCAGGAATTGACGAAGCGCATCCAGGTCTTCTTGGTCTCATTGCGCCAGCGCCATGTAAGCTCATGAAAGCGCGCGTCTTCCCGCGTCTCGGCGCCGAAACTTTTGACCGTCGCAATGCCGCCGACAGCATCCGCCAGAGCGCCGCCAATTTGCGAATCCAGCGCGTTGGAGCGCATGTTCTGCGGCCGGATATAATAGCGGCTGAGCATCAGGGATGAGGCGATGAAGGCCGCCATCACCACCAGCACCACACCGCCAACCAGCGGCCAGCGCACCGCCATCACGCCGGCCACGCCGAGCATGACACCTAGCGAAGGCGCGATGCCGAGGAAGATGTTCACCGTGATGGTGTCATAGGCCCACATGCCACGCGTGATCTTGCGCACCACGGACCCAGCGAATGTGTTCGCATGCCAATCCAGCGAGAAGCGTTGCACCTTGGCAAAGGCGTCGGTCGTCAGATCCGCCATATTGGCAGACGAGAAGGGCACTTCGCAGCGCGAAGCCGCCTGGCGCACGAGATAATAGGTCACAGCCGCACCGAGATAGAGCGCGAAGGCGGGCCAGGGCTCGCCGGTGTCCGGCCCCGCCGCCAGGGCGTCGATCAGATGGCCTGCAGCCACGGGAATATAGACCTCTGCCACCGTCGCCAGCACCATGAATCCGATCATGCCGGTCAGCAGGAAGGGGCGGCGCATCCATTGACGGCGCAGATAGCCCAATACCTGCAGATTGGTCAGCGTGCGGATGATGGGTGTTTCGGGGGGCGTTTCGGGATCGGAAATCGACATGGCAGCAGCGGACCTGGCGGTCCGTCCTCATGAAAGCAGTTCATCAAACCTGTGGATGGAGAACGTCAGCGCTGTCGTGCGCAGCCGGGCCTGAATGCAGGCGCAGCGGGGTCGCACGCGAAGGCGGCACGTTCAGCCACCGTCGAAGGTTAGATAGATCTGCTCATGGGCCTGCTCCAATGTGCCGATTGGTCCGTGACGGGGTGGTTACACCGGGTGGCGGCTGGCGGGCAAGACCGGGCGGGCCATTTTGTCGCCTATCCGCCACGAGTGTGGCGGTGAGGGCACAGAGTGCGCGCCGGGTGTCAGGCCTCGAGCCCGGCGACACAAGCCTGTTCCAGGCCGGCCCGGACCGTATCGGAAAGATCGATGATCTTGCGCGCATCCAGATCCATCGGGGCGGCGACGCCTTCCATGGTCCACCACGGTTTTCCGGTCGCCGGATTGAGCACCCAGTGCACGATATTGCGCACTTTCGGGCCGAAGGATTTCAATCCGGAGCGAACCAGATAGCCGTCCCCGGCGCGGGGCCAGCGCTGCGGCAGGATGCGGCATTCCAGCAGTGCCGAGCCGATCCGGCCTTCGCTGCCGCTCTGATGGAAGGCCCATTCCTCCGGGAAGGCATCGGCGAAATTTACCACCGAGTCGGAAATTCGCCCGAGCAGGATCTCGGTGCGCATGCGGCCAAACACGTCAATGTCAGCGGCGGTGAAACGGCCCTGGCCGACATGCGACAGGCCGAGCGCGTCGGCCCGTTCGAGTGAGGCCGGTTCGCTGGCGGCCGTCTCGCCGACGCCGCGCGGCAAAGCAGAGGCCGGCGTTTCAACCATGCCCGCCTGCAAGCGTTCGGCGACCTGAGCGGGCCAGCCGAACGGGCGGCTGTCGCGCGGTGAAACATGGTCGAGATCGATGCGGAAGCTGGCCGCCGGCTGGCCGGTGCCGCCATGGCGCATGATGAGAACGGCGGAACAGCTGGTTTCGCCCATCGCGGTCCAGCCGCCTTCGATCACCAATGGCGCACCGGGGCGCGCTTCGGCGAGAAAGCGGACATGCAGTGCGGCCGGCAGAAGGGTGGCATTGGCGTCGGCGCGGTGAATCTCCTTGAGCCCGGTCTGCGCCGCCAGCCCGGCCAGGGCCTCGCTGGCCTTGGCGAGATAGAATTTCACATTCATATGGCCGAGTTCGTCGCATTCCCAGGCATTCGCATTGCCGCGCCAGATCTCGATCATCGCATCATGTCCCTCAGTGGTCGCAATTGCTGCAATGGCCGAAATGCTCGACCACGGAGCGTTCAATTCTGAACCCTTTGGGGAGTTGCGGGCTGACAGGCGCGCCATGGCGCTCCTCGACGGCGCCGCAATGGGTGCAGATGAAGAGTTCGGCACACCCGCCCGGATGGGTGTGGATCGTGGTGCAGCCGACAAAGGCGTTGAGCGCCTCCACCTTGTGCACCAGTCCCAGCCCGATCAGGAAATCCAGCGCCCGGTAAACCGTTGGCGGTTTGGCCGAACCCGGGCCGGGTTTGAGCGCTTCCAGTAGATCATAGGCTTTGACCGGCCCTTCAGCGGTGAGCACGAGTTCAAGCACGCGGCGGCGCACCGGAGTCAGCCGCTCGCCCCGCGTCGAGCAGAGCGTTTCGGCGGCTTCAAGGGCAAGGTGTGTGGAATCAGAACGCATGGTTTGAGTATCTAGTCCGGTTTGCGGCAAAACACACCTGCCGCGTCCGCAATCAGGGCAGGCCCTCGCGCTTTCGGCAGCGGGCTGGCAGGGCGGAGGCAGGGCGTGGATTCGCCGGGCCAGCCGCCATCCCGCGACCCGCGTGGCGAGGCGACAGCAGCGGGTCCGGCACCGCGCCGGATTTCCGGCATTGTTCTTGCTGCTGCGAGAAAACCTTGTCCCTGCGTGGCTGCGTTGCCGCCATCGGGCATATCCGCTATTTAGCGCCCAAAGCAATGAAGGGGTTTTCATATAATGGCCGACGCACCAAACACCGAGGCGCGCCTCACCGGAACGGTTCCACTCTACAAGAATGTGGAGCCGCTCAATCGTACAAAGCACAAGAATTATGGCGTGAAGACGATCGCCCAACCCTTCAGCTTCCTGAAGGATTGGCATTTCGTTCCCGCCATTGTCGGCGAATTTTCGATCGCTGGCGGCAGCTATCCGATCATCTTCCTCGGCGAGAAGAAAATGCCGGTTCTGGTGATGGGCCTGCGTCAGGGCACCAATGTCTTCGTCACCGAAGACGGCCAGTTCGACCATGATCATTACGTTCCCGCCTATGTGCGCCGCTATCCATTCGTGAGCGCCTCCAACCCGATGGACCAGCCTTCAACGGTTTGCGTCGATGTCGATGCCGATTTCGTCGTCAAGTCGGGCGCGGACATGCCTTTCTTCACCGATGCCGGCGAGCCGACCGATTACACCAACAAGGCCGTTGAATTCGTCTCGGCCTTCGAGAATGACGCCAAGGTCACCGAGAGCTTTGTCGAGCGCCTCAATGCGCTGGACCTGTTCGAGCAGAAGAATGTGCGCGTCGCGGATCCGAACAATCCGGACAACACGATCACGGTTGCGGAATACTGGGGTGTTTCCGAAGAGAAATTCTCCAACCTTCCAGCCGAGAAGGTGCTCGAGATGCACAAGAATGGCGATCTGTTCGCGATCTCTGCGCATCTGATGTCACTGCAACGCTGGGAGCGCATCATGCGTCGCGTTTCCATGCTGCCAGTGCCACCAGCCGAGGCTGCGGCCAAGCCGGCGAAAGCTGCGCCCGCACCAAAGGCCTAGGCCTGCGGCATAACATTCTGACGGCTGCGGCCGCGCTGCAAGGCGCGGCCGTTTGCTTGTCAGCGATCACCATTGCGCGATCAGGCTTCGGCCTGGGACAAATCATGAGTATATGACGCGGGAGGGCCTTTCGCTCCCGCTCCAGCCCTGAGGTTCATTCATGCGTCTTCTTGCCAGTCTCGCAACGGCCTTCGCTCTTCTGACCGGCTTTGCTTCAACCGGCCAGGCACAGCCCGGCTGGGCCAGCAATGAGCCAATCGTTGAGGCGAGTCTGGTTTCGGACAAGGCGGTGATCGCTCCGGGTGAGGATTTTTATCTCGGCCTGCTTCAGATCATTCCCGAGGGCTGGCACACCTATTGGCGCAATCCCGGCGATAATGGCCTGCCACCGGAAATGCGCTGGGACGTCCCGGCCGGGGTGACAATCGGTGCAAATGAATGGCCGGCCCCGATCGAATTGCCGCTGGCTGAGACCATCATGGATTACGGCTATCACGACGAGGTCGTGCTGCCATTCCCGATCCGGCTGGACGCTGATTTCGCCGCATCCGAGCTTGTCATTACCGGTCATGCCAGCTGGCTGGTCTGCGAAATCATCTGTGTACCCGAAGAACGGACCCTGACGCTGACCTTGCCGGTTGCCGCTCAGTCGCAGCGCGACGAGACCGGCTATTGGTATATCCAGGCGGCGCTGGATTCCGTGCCGCGCACGCTCCCGGGCCTGGAGGCGCGGATCGGATATGGCGCATCGGCCATTGTACTCGAGCTGGAAGGCAGCGGTTTTTCCGCTGCGACGCCGGATTGGCATGACCTCACCTTCTTCCCCTATGACGGCGCGCTGATCCAGCACGCCGCCGAGCAACGCCCCGAGCGCGGCGATGGACTGGCCCGGCTGATCCTGACGCGGGGCTACCAGGCTGACCCACAACGAGGCGCCGCGCGCGGTGGCGTATTGCGATATACTGTCGGCACAGGCGCTGGCGCTCGCGAAATGGCTGTCGAGATCTGGGCCGACCCCGATCCCGACATGGTTTTGCCGGCCTCCGCAATCGCCGCTCCGGCCGGACCATCTGCGGTCGCGCCGGGGCTTGTCGGCCTTCTCCTGCTCGCCTTTGGCGGCGGCTTGATCCTCAATCTGATGCCCTGTGTCTTCCCGATCCTGTCGATCAAAGTGCTGCAATTCGTCGAGGGTGCGCATGACGACCCGCACCGGGTGAAGCGCCATGCCCTGTTCTTCCTGGCGGGCGTGATCCTGAGCTTCGTCGCGCTGGCGGCGGTGCTGGTCGGCTTGCGCGAATTCGGGCTGCCGGTCGGCTGGGGGTTCCAGCTGCAAGTGCCGGTGGTGGTCGCCGCTCTGACGCTGCTTCTGTTCGCGATTGGCCTCAATCTGCTCGGCGTATTCGAAATCGGAACCGGGTTGCAAAATGTCGGCGGTGGATTGAGCCGGAAGCCGGGCGCCCAGGGCGCCTTCTTCACCGGCGTTCTGGCCGTGATTGTCGCCGCGCCCTGTGTCGGCCCGCTTGCCGCCGGCGCGTTGGGGCTGGCATTGACGCAGCCGGCCGTGATCGTCCTGCTCGTCGCCGCGGCGATGGGGGCCGGGCTGGCTGCGCCTTTCGTGCTGGTCAGTTTCGCACCGGCATTGCAGGGCTTCATGCCGAAGCCGGGCCGCTGGATGGAGCAGTTCAAGCAATTCCTCGCCTTCCCGATGTTTGCTTCGGTGCTGTGGCTCAGCTGGGTGCTGGTGATCCAGTCCGGCCCGTCAGGCCTGTTGCTGCTGGGAGCCGGCCTGCTGGCCCTGAGCCTGGCGATCTGGGCGCGCAAGCAGAAGCATCTCGCATGGACGATTGTCGCGGTCCTGTCGCTGCTGGCTGGCCTGGCCGCAACCATCGGCATTGCCCGCCTGCCAGCCGCGACCAATGCGCCCAGCCTTACGGGCAGCGAGGAAGTCTGGTCGCGGGACCGCGTGGCGGAATTGCGCGCCAATGGGCAGCCTGTCTTTATCGATGTCACCGCGGCCTGGTGCGTCACCTGCCAGGTCAACAAGCTCGGCGCGCTCAGCGATCCGGCGGTCAAGGCCGCTTTCGAGCGCTATGGCGTGGTGGAGATGCGGGCCGACTGGACCAATCGCAATGACGAGATTGCGGCGCTGATCGCTGAACATGGCCAGGCCGGCGTGCCGCTCTACCTGGTCTATCCGGCCGATGGTGGCCCGGCGCGGGTTCTGCCATCAGTGCTGACGCGCGATATTGTCATCAACGCCCTGGCCGAAGCGGCCGGCTGAACCGGGCGTCAGTCCCGGGCAGCCGGGCACGTGCCTGGCGGGCCGCTGGTGACGGGCAGGTCTTCGCCATCGGCGGCCGGGGCGATTTCGGCGGCGTCGTGCATCAAAGCGGAAATCTCGTGATAAATCCGGGCCTGGTCGGCAGCGGTGGTCGCAGCGTTGAGTGCTTCCAGCCGGCTGGCGGCATCGCCGGACATGCCGCGAAAAATACAGCGCAGATCGATCGGACCGCCGGCCGCCTCGATGGCGCGGCTCAGACGCATCGCATCGGCGGAGAATTGGTCGAGCTCATATTGCAGCGGGTCGCCAAGCTCGATTTCTGCCGCCGGCGCTGCCGGCCGGCCGGCCGCGAATTCGGCACGAGCCTCGGCCTGGCCGGCGATGCTGCGCGCAGCGTCCGCGAGGTCGGCTCCGGGCCCGGCAAGGGCGGCGGAACTGATGAAGAGAGCGGCGGCGAGGGCGGGCAGGGTCGGGCGCATGGCGGGCCTTCAAGTGACGAATGATCAGGCTTCAGCCTAGCAGGAACAGCTTGACCGCCGATGAACACCGGCGCGAAACGGCCCTGAACTGGTGAAAAAACTGACCCGCACAGGCGGGTTCGATTATGAAGACCGCTGACACGCGGCCGATTGCCTGCTTTACAGGGGCCGGTCGCCAACAGATCAAGCCGGAGACGTCGATGAGCGCGAAGAAACCCTTTCGACCCAAGGCCCGCCGCCCGCGCGGTTTCGAAGACCGCAGTGGATCGGTCCTGCGCGCCGAGCGCCATCTGGTCGAGACCGCCAGCCGGATTTATGATGATTGGGGTTTCGAGCCGCTGCAAACGCCGGCGTTTGAATTCGCCGATGCGCTCGGCAAGCATCTGCCCGATGAGGACCGTCCCAATGAGGGCGTGTTCGCGCTCGAGGATGATGACGGCCAATGGCTGTCGCTGCGCTATGATCACACCGCGCCACTGGCGCGCTTTGTCGCCGAGAACTTCCAGGATTTGAACAAGCCCTACCGCCGCTATCAGGCTGGCGATGTCTGGCGCAATGAAAAGCCGGGCCCGGGCCGTTTTCGGCAATTTGTCCAATGTGATGCCGATACGGTCGGCGCACCCGGACCGGCTGCCGATGCCGAGATGATCGCACTGTCGGCCGAGGTGATGCGCGCGGTCGGCCTCGTCGATGGCGAATATCTGATCCGGGTCAATGACCGGCGCATTCTCGATGGCGTGCTGGAAAGCATTGGCGCTGCCGAGCCCGAGCGCCGCATGCGCGTGCTGCGCGCCGCCGACAAGCTCGACCGGCTTGGCCGCGATGGTGTTGCCGATCTGCTCGGTGCCGGACGCAAGGATGAGTCGGGTGACTTCACTCAAGGCGCCGGCCTCGACCTCAAGGGTGTCGAGACGATTCTGGCCTTTCTCGACTCAAGCGGCGGCAGCCGCGGTGAGGTCATCGGCCGATTGGAGCCGCTGGTGGGACAGTCTGAAGCCGGACGGCTCGGTCTGGCCGCTTTGGGCGAGATCGACAATGTGCTCACCGCCATCGGCGTTGGCGATAACCGGGCGGTGTTCGATCCGTCCGTCGTGCGCGGTCTGGGCTATTACACCGGCCCGGTCTATGAGGCCGAGCTGCTGGCAACGGCGCATTATGATGATGGCAAGCCGATCCAGTTTGGTTCGGTCGGCGGCGGCGGACGCTATGATGACCTGGTCGCGCGCTTCACGGGCCAGGCCGTGCCGGCAACCGGATTCTCCTTCGGTGTCAGCCGCTTTGCCGCTGCGCTGGCAGCGCTGGGCCGGGTCGGGGCCGGGCAGGAGCGTCCGCTGGTGATCGTGATCGCAGCCGAGAAGGACCAGTCGGCGCGCTATCTCGCCATGGCCTCCGAGCTGCGCGCCGCCGGATTTCGCGCCGAAGCCTTTGCCGGCAGCGGCAATATGGGCAAGCAGATGAAATATGCCGATCGTCGCGGCGCTGTCGCTGCCGTGATTATCGGTTCCGATGAGCGCGAGCAGGGTCTGGTGACGATCAAGGACCTCAAGCTCGGTGCGCGACTGGCCGCGGAAATCAGCGATAACCGCGAGTGGCGCGAAGAGCAGCCGGCCCAGATCACGGTCACGTCTGACGCCTGGGTTGAAGCGGTGCGGGTCGTTGCGAGACGCGACGACAAGACGGTATGAGCTGTTGATAAATAACCGCTGTGCGGAAAACTCCGATCACTAGGGTTGACCTTGGATGACCTCTACGTCAACGTCGCCACTGGACCGGGCCTGACCGTCTAGTCCTTGGCGTTTCGGGGAGAAACGTCCTTTATCGACCAACCGCAAATTTCGGGGCTGGCCTTGGCCAGCCCCGCCTTTTTGGCCGCTTGTTCGGGCGCAAACAGGTGCGGGTGCAAACCGGTCGCGCTGTCTGTGCCTGCAAAGAAGGCCGACGATCGCCGGCCTTCTTGCATGGTTTGACGGTCAGACGGGCTGATCAATTCCCCTCATCGGTCTCCTCATCCCTGGTGGTGAATTCGAATACCCGCTCGGCTCCATCCTCGTCACCACCGCGCAGGACAATGACCCGGCGGCCTGACAGATCGACTTCGCGGCTGGACCCGTCCTGGCGATCGAAGCGGACGATGCGCCGCTCATGACGCCGCGGCTGGTCGGTCAGACCGCCCGCGAGGCGTTCGGCTTCCAGCTGGTTGAGCCAGCTGACCAGATCATCGCCGGTCTGCTCCTCGCCATCGATCCAGACCTGGCGGCGGCCGTCTTCGCTGCGTTCAACCCGAATATTCCGTTCAGTCCGGTCGTCCCGCATGACGGTGCGTTCGATATGCTCGCGGTGGCGGCGTTCCACACGCGCTTCTTCGCGGGCCTCGTGGCGTTCCGAGCGGGCCTCGTCGCGGGCGGCGCGGGCCTCGTCACGGCGGGCATGCGCCTCATCGCGGTCCGCCCGGGCGGCGTCACGTGCGGCATGGCTCAATTCAACGCGGACCCGGCGTGTTTCATGCTCGCCCAGTTCGCGCGCTTCGCGCATTTCCACATGCATGTCACGCATCGCCTCGCGGATTTCCTCTCGGGCATCCTCGATCGAGGCTTGAACATCCTCGCGTTCGTCCTCGGACAATTCGTCCCAATCGCGGGAATGGCCGGCCATGAAATTCTCCGAATCGAGGCCCGCCAGTGCGGCTTCCAGCGATTCCATGACTTCAGTCCGCATGCCTTCGGAATCAAAATCGAAGCGGAATTCATGCATGCCCTCGACCATGTGTATGCGGTGCTCGGCGCGTTCGCCCATATGGCGTTCGAACTGGCCGTCGAAGCGGCTGAAATCGCCGTCATTCATGACCTGGATCTCCTCGCCATCGACGATGATCATGCCGGCCCCGTCAGTCTCGACGAGTTGACCGTCAATCATGACGCCCTGATCGGTGATGTCGACGGTCTGCCCGTTGACGGTGAGCCGCGAGTGCGGGCTGTCGCCCTGGATATGAATGGTGCGAGTGCCATCCTCGCCGCGAATTTCGATCACCGTGCCCGATTGCGTCCACGCCATGGCGGGGTCGCCGGCTATGCGTACACGCGTCAGGTGGTTGTCGTCATCGAGCGCCCAGGCGGCGGTCCCGGCCAGCGCAGCTGCGGCGGTAGCAAGCAGGAATGTCTTCATGATGTGTCCCTTTCATCGGAAGCTGGAACCAAGCTGGACCCTGCAAGGTTACCGCGCATTGGCCCCGGCCTGAATTTTTGGACAGGCTGGCCGCGCCAGTATCAGGCCGGTTGATGTGAAAAAAATGGGCGCGACACAGTTTGTCGTGTCGCGCCCAGTCACTTAAGAGGCCGCAGATCGTGAAAAAGGCGGCTGGGAAGGACCATGGCGCAAGCTGTCCGGCGTCAGCGTTTCAGCGAGGTGACGTTTCGGCAAGATTTGGCTTGCCTGGCCGGGCCTCCATCGCGTGCTTGCATGACCGGCCCCCGCTTTGCATGGTGGACGCAAGATCTGTTTTGCTTCGGAGCCTCCATCATGACTCACCCTGTTTGCGGACCTGACCGCCGCCGCGTGCTGGGCTGGGCGGCTGCCGGAGCTGGCTTGAGCCTTCTGCCCGGATCGCTGGCTTTGGCCGAGCCGATGAGCCTGGAGCAGCGGATCGGTCAGATGCTGCTGCTCGGTTTCATTGGCTCGACCGTGGATACGGACGGCGCCGACCAGATCGCCGGCCATCTCGCAGCCGGCCGTATCGGCGGCGTATTATTCCTGCGCCATAATGTGCGCACCCGCGACGGCGTCGAAGGCCTGACAGCGCGCTTCAGGGCGATTGCCCCGGAGGCCTGGATGGCGGTCGATCAGGAGGGCGGGGTGGTTCAGCGCCTGTCGCGCGATCTGGGTTATGGCGCGGTGCCGCGCGCCCTGCTGGTGGCACAGGCCGGCGATGTCGATGCCGCGCGCGCGGTCTATGCCGCCGCCGCACTGGAATTCCGTGCGGCCGGCTTCAATATGAATCTTGCGCCTGTCGCCGACCTGAATGATCCCGAGAACGCCGTGATCGGCCGTCATGGCCGCGCCTATGGCGATGATGGCGCCACGGTCGCCGCCTATGCCAGCGCTTTCATCGGCGCCTTCCGCGACACCGGCGCCGTCTGTGCGATCAAGCATTTTCCCGGACACGGACATTCGCGCGGCGACAGCCATGCCGGCTTTGTCGACATCACCGCGACCTGGAGCGATGCCGAGCTCGACCCTTTCCGCCGCCTGATCGATGCCGGGCAGGCGCGGCTGATCATGTGTGGACATTTGACCCAGCGCGGGCTCGATCCGGCCGATGTGCCGGTGACCTTCTCGGCCCCGGTGATCGAAGACCTGCTGCGCGGCGAACTGGGTTTTGACGGCGTGGTGATGACCGATGATCTCGACATGGCCGCGATCCGCGAAAACTACAGCCAGCGCGAAGCCGTGCTGCGTTCGATCGAAGCCGGCAATGACATCATCATGCTGTCCAACTCGGCCGCCCCCGATCCGGAATTACCGCAGCGCATTGTCGGCTGGGTCACCGAGGCGATCACCGAGGGCCGGCTGAGCGAAGCGCGGATTGATCAGTCGGTGGCGCGGATTGCGGCTTTGCGGGCGCTCACTGCCTTGTAAGCCTGTTCAAAGTCCTGCCCGGACCCGGTTCGGCCTTCAAAGTCGGAAAAATTCCTGCAGTTTGCTTGATATTCGCCAATATTCATCTGGCATTCCCGGCATGACTTTCCAAGACTGCGTCAGGTCAGGGCGATGTGTCGCTGGCATGCGATGAAGGGCGAGGGTCAGGAGAGTCAGGATGAAATTCGGAGATTATCTCAAACAAGCCCGTGAGGGTCGCGGCTGGACCCAGCCCGAGGCAGCCCTGAAGGTCCAGATCGAGCAGTCCTATCTGTCGAAGCTGGAAACCGGCAAATCCTACCCGTCAGCCGAGGTCTTCGCCCGCCTGCAATCGGTCTATGGGCTCGACCCGGCCGACATCGCACGTCAGCTTGATCCGGTTGAACTGGCCCAGTTGCGCGACGTGGCACCGGTGCATGCTGCTGCGAAATCCATCCTGCGGCGGGCTGTTCAAGTGTCGCGCAGCTGGATGATTGCAGGCCTTGCCTGCCTCCTTGTCGGCGGCGGTTCGATCGGCCTCGCCTCGCTCGCCGAAGAGGTGAGCTATGAGGAGTATCTCTACCGGTCGCTCGGCGTTATCGCTGCAGGTGAACATCCGGATATCTACGCTGTTCTCACGCTCCCGGCGCGGCCGGAAGGTGAAGTAGTCGAGACCGGGGGCGAGGGGCAGTCAGCGCTGCGTGCGCGACAGATAGAGATGCTGGACCGGGTCGATGAAGAGTTCCGTACCCTGCGCGATGCCCGCGGTGATGGCTTCTACGAAAGCGTCGAAGGCGGGCGGCGGTATTTTGAACCCGTGGACTCTATTCGCGTTGTCATCGAGTCGCCGCTTCGCTGGTTCGGTGTGCCCGGCTTGATGTTCCTGCTCGGCAGCTTCGGCTGCTTCTTCATCAGCTTTCGCTGGAAATAATGTCTGGCGCCGCACGTCGCCGGCGATAACCCGCCGCCGAGCCAGTCCGGCGAACTGATTGACCCCTCTAGGAGAAGACCATGTTTGAAATGCGAGCAATCGCAGGTGCATTCGTGTGCGCTGCGCTGACCCTTTCTTCCGGCCCGGGCCTGGCCCAGACCGTGATCGACACTGAAGAACTCGGCGACCGCATTGATCGCTACTTCACCGCCTCGGAACAAAATGGCGTCGTCCCCGGCGCGATCATCGTCTCGAGGAATGGCGAGCGGATTTATGAAGCCTATTACGGCCTGGCCGACCGCGCCGCCGGGCGGGGATTTGACGAGAACACCATTTTCGATATCGGATCGCTCACCAAGCAATTTACCGCAGCGGGCATCCTCATCCTGGTCGACCGCGGTGAAGTTGCGCTGACCGACACGCTGGACCGGTATTTCGACAATATGCCGGCGGACAAGGCTTCGATCACGATCGCCCAACTGCTGAGCCATTCCTCCGGTCTGTCGGATGATACCGGCGCCTTCGCCGGTTCGGATTTCGGTCCCTTCATTTCCGAGCTGCAAGTGATGGCGATGGTGTTCGCCAGCCCGCTCACATCACAGCCGGGTACGCGCTATGAATATACAAATGCGGGCTATTCCGTGCTGGCAGCGATCACCGAGCAAGTGTCGGGTCAGGATTACGAGACCTTCCTGCGGCAGACACTCTTTGAACCTGTCGGGATGTTCAATACCGGACTGAGCCAGCTGGAGTGGAGTGAGGAAACAGCCGCTCGCGGCTATGATTATCGGCGCGCCGATCCGCAACGGGCGGATCTGGGGCACTTGTTTTTGACCCGATGGCAGGACGAGCCGGTTACCTGGCATTTGCTGGGCAATGGCGGCATCCACTCTACGCCTGCCGATATGGAGCGGTGGCATCAAGCCCTGCAGCAAGGGCGCATCTTGTCGCCTTCCTCCCTGCGGCTCTACCAGGCGCCCCATTCGCCGAGGGTATCGCCGGCCAGTCCGGGGTTCGCCCACTATGGCTATGGCTGGGCGGTCGGGACGAGCCCGGCGGGAACAAGACTTCTCAGCCACAATGGCGGAAACTCGATCTTCTTTGCGTCCATTCATCGCTATATCGAGGATGACATTCTCATCATTCATATGACCAATGAGGCCAGTCGCGAGATCGAGCGCATGGGCTATGATGTTGGCCGGATGACCTTCGATCCAGCCTTTGAGCCCGAACCGATCCCGCCCTATGCGATCCGGCTGGCGCTCGATTTCGCCGCCTCGCATGATATCGGCGATGCTGACGCGCTCATTCCCTATGTGGAAGCGCGCCTCGGGCACGGAATCGAGGAGGCGTGGATACTCAATCGCGTCGGCTTCCATCTCTTGTCCGGCGAGCACCATGCCTGGGCGATCGCCTTGCTCCGCACGAACACCGAACTCTTCCCGGGCGACGGAAACCTTCATGACAGCCTGGCCACGGCCCTGCAGCGGGCCGGCGATCATGCGGCGGCAATCACGGAATTCCGCCGGGCGCTTGAACTGGCACCGGACGATGGTGGGTGCCATTGGTGCGCAAACTCGCATCAGGGCCTTGCCACGCTTGGTGCGCAGCAGGATTGATGGGCGCGAGAGTGTCGAAATAGCCCAGGCGGCTCTTGAAGCGCGCCTGGGCTGGTCGGACTATTCGCCTTCACCGCGCAGATACGTATCCAGAAAACTGAGATAGGCTTCTGACGCCGTGATGCGGTTATCGCGGCCGCGGAAACCATGGCCTTCATCGGGGAAGAGGACGTATTCGACCGGCACGCCATTGGCGCGCACGGCGGCGACCATTTCATCGCTC
>Ga0316204_10000963_pt1 | contig 88829 bp, 68 predicted proteins | sample 6monrhotite_MG_2_FD_205661 | JGI IMG/M metagenome (GOLD analysis project Ga0316204, IMG submission 205661) | Microbial mat bacterial communities from mineral coupon in-situ incubated in ocean water Damariscotta River, Maine, United States -... | ecosystem: Environmental > Aquatic > Marine >... | reverse complement strand
CTTGTTGTGTGATCAGCTTGATTGCTTCAAGTTTGAATTCTGCTGTAAAAATACGACGCGGGATACGTTTCATGGGTTCTCCTAACAAGTTGATAAAGTAACATCAACTTGCCCGTCCATAAAATCGGGGCTCGCTCACTTCATCTATAGGTGAAATAGGGTGACGACTAATTACAAGCTGTAACTGTTCCCCAGAAAGGCTAATTTCCCATGGGTCACCTAATAAATCAGCACGAGATAACCACAAACTTCTATTTTGAATAGTCCAAACAAACGCGAATTCAATTTAGAAGTGCAACCGCTAATAGTTGCTTGGTGTAACTAACTTCCACGCCGAAGAATATCTCATGAGGCGTTCTAAAACCAAGCACTTTTCGTGGGCGGTGGTTGAGTCGATCTACCGCTATCTGCACTTGCTCATCAGTGATCTTAGTCAAGTCTATGCCCTTAGGGAAATACTGCCGCAGTAGGCCATTGCTGTTCTCGTTCAAGCCACGCTCCCAAGAGCGGTAGGGATGAGCGAAATATATGTCTGCCTTTAGCTCTGCCGCTATAAGTTCATGCTCCGCAAATTCCTTGCCGTTGTCGAATGTGATGGTGTGGCATTTTTTCTTATGGGGCGGCGCGCTCAAAAACCAAGTGCAACATTTTTCGGAGAAAATGTTGCACGGTAAAAATTTACAAGCAGTTGAGCATTGAACAGAGAACGATGATCCAGACGCAACTAACCATGGGGTTCAAGCCGAGTGAAATTGCCCGTGAGTTAGGCCGTTCAGCGGGGACATTGAGTCGGGAGTTGAGGCGTAACGGGTGGGCTCGTTCGAAGATGCCGCGTGGCGTTGGCAGGCCAGCGATTGCGGGTGGCTACCGCGCTGATGAGGCGCAGCGGCGTGCCACAGCCTTTACGATCAGCCCGCACACTTTGTGTAAGGTGCGGCCTGGTACAGCACTTTGAGAACAGGTCACACATTATTTGCAAGTGGGTTACTCGCCGGAGCAGATTGCAGGCACACTGTCGGCTGTGCATCCCGACTATCCAACACTACAGGCTTCCCACGAAACCATCTATACGGCAATCTATGCGATGCCACGCGGAGAGTTACGCACAGAAGTGATTGGCTGGCTGCGCTTTGGCCATGCCAAACGCCGTCCGCGTACACGGGGTGAAGATCGGCGTGGACGGATACCTGACATGGTCAGCATTCATGATCGGCCTGCCGAGATTGAAGAGCGGCTGGTGCCGGGGCACTGGGAAGGTGATCTGAACAAGGGCGCGCATAACCGCTCGTCAGTGGGGACGCTAGTAGAACGTAGCACGCTGTTCACTGTACTGGCCAAGATGGAGGATGCCAGCGCGGCCTCAGCAGTCAAGAGTTTCGGCTTTGTTCTCAATCGCATCGAAGCACAAAAACGCTTATCGATGACTTACGATCAGGGCAAAGAGATGGCGGGACATCAGCAACTGGCGGCAGACACTGGAATCAAGGTATTCTTTGCTGACCCGCATAGCCCATGGCAGCGCGGCATCAACGAAAATACCAACGGCTTGGCTCGCCAGTATTTACCAAAAGGGAGTGACTTGAGCGTATTCTTTCAGGCCGAGTTAGATGCGATTGCGTGGCAACTGAACACGCGTCCACGCAAGTCACTTGGATTCAAATGTCCGGTAGCGTTGTTCATGCCAGACGCTTTTGACTTTAGGCAGCATCACGCTGCGTTATTTGCACTTGGTGATTGAAACCACCCTGGATATCCCACATCTAGATCGACGAGAAATAGCACAATCCGCTACCGGTAACCATTCGTTCACCCCCAAAATTCGCATCATCTAAACCTAAAGCGCAGCCCAAGCCGCATTAAAAGTCGCACTTGGTCGCATAGCTTTGGAAGTCTTTTCGAAGTCAGGGTGGTAATAGCCGCCCATATCAACTGGCTTTCCCTGTGCTGCAATCAACTCTGCATTGATCTTCGCTTCGTTGTCCGTCAAAGCTTTTGCTAGTGGTGCGAAACGCGCTTGAATTTCTTTGTCTTTGCTCTGTGCAGCGAGTGCTTGTGCCCAGTATTGCGCGAGGTAGAAATGGCTGCCACGGTTGTCTAGTTCGCCTACTTTGCGGGCAGGGGACTTGTTGTTGTCGAGGATTCTGGCGTTGGCTTGATCCAGCGTCTCAGCTAGAACCTGTGCTTTGGCGTTGTTGAATTTCTGGGCTAGATGCTCCAGCGATACGCCTAGCGCGAGATATTCACCTAGCGAATCCCAGCGCAAGTAGCCTTCCTGTTGAAATTGCTGCACATGTTTTGGTGCTGAGCCGCCTGCGCCTGTTTCAAATAGTCCGCCGCCATTCATTAGCGGGACGATAGACAGCATTTTGGCGCTGGTGCCTAGTTCTAAAATCGGGAACAAGTCGGTGAGGTAGTCGCGTAGCACGTTGCCGGTGACAGAGATGGTGTCTTGTCCTGCACGGATACGGTCGATGGAAAATTGTGCTGCGTCCTCGGGTGTCATGACGCGAATGTCTAGCCCAGTGGTGTCGTGATCCTTTAGATATTTTTCAACTTTCAAAATTACCTGAGCATCGTGTGCACGGTTTTTGTCCAGCCAGAAAATTGTCGGTGAACCCGTTGCGCGGGCGCGACCCACTGCCAGTTTTACCCAATCTTGGATTGGCGCATCTTTTACCTGACACATGCGGAAAATGTCGCCTTGCTCAACTTTTTGCTCCAGCAAGCTTGTGCCGGAAGCATCAACTACACGCACTGTGCCGTTTGTGCTCATCTCAAATGTTTTGTCGTGAGAGCCATATTCCTCGGCTTTTTGCGCCATCAAACCTACGTTGGGCACGCTGCCCATGGTTGTAGGATCGAACGCGCCGTGTTTTTTGCAGTCTTCGATTGCGACTTGATAGATTCCTGCGTAGCAACGGTCGGGGATCATCGCCTTGGTGTCATGCAGCTTGCCATCTGTTCCCCACATCTTACCAGAATCGCGAATCATCGCGGGCATGGAGGCATCGACGATGATGTCGCTAGGTACATGCAGATTGGTGATGCCTTTGTCGGAGTTGACCATGGCTAATTCAGGGCGTGTCTTATAAACGGCCTGAATGTCAGCCTCGATCTCGGCACGTTGAGCGTCTGGAAGTGAGGCAATTTTTGAATACAAATCGCCAAGTCCGTTATTGACGTTAACCCCTAGCTCTTTGATAAGCGCAGCGTGTTTGGTGAATACGTCTTGGTAATAAACGCTCACGGCATGACCGAACAGGATTGGGTCGGAGATTTTCATCATGGTGGCTTTAAGATGCAAAGACAGTAATACGCCTTGTTGCTTGGCCTCTTCCATTTGCTCTGCGTAGAAGCTGCGTAGCGCGCGGCGACTCATCACACAAGCGTCGATGATTTCGCTCGCCTTGAGTGTGGTTTTGGGCTTTAAAGCCGTGACACTGCCATCGTAAGCAACAAATTCGATGCTTACATCGCCAGCTCCACTCACTGTGACGGATTTTTCGCTGCCATAAAAATCTGCGGCATTCATATGCGCTACATGGGTTTTTGAGTCGGTGCTCCAAACTCCCATTTTATGCGGGTTGTTACGTGCGAATTGTTTGACCGACGCGGCTGCACGGCGGTCTGAGTTACCTTCGCGTAGCACCGGATTTACCGCACTGCCGAGTACTTTTCCGTAACGTGCTTTGATTGCTTTTTCGGCATCTGTGCTGGCATCTTCAGGATAGTCTGGAATCTTATAGCCCTGAGATTGCAACTCTTTGATGGCTGTTTTTAATTGCGGGCTAGATGCGCTCACATTGGGCAGTTTGATAATGTTTGCTTCGGGCTTAAGCGTCAGCTCACCTAACTCAGTCAGCTCATCTGCAATCTTTTGCTCGGCGGTCAGGTTCTCAGGGAAGTTGGCAAGAATTCGTCCGGCAAGGGAAATGTCGCGTGTTTCAACGCTAACGCCAGCAGCCTTGGTGAAGGCTTGAATAATCGGTAGCAAAGAGTAAGTCGCCAGTGCCGGCGCTTCATCGACCATTGTGTAAATAATTTTTGTGCTTGTCATGTTTTTCTCATTTAGTTAATGATTGCTACGAATTTTTTCGTATACTTCACGCCGCTTGCGAGCGTGTTTAGCGGGACTCGTCTTTTTATCTAAATACTAATCTGTTTGACATTGCATACTTCGAAAAAATGAGCCGAATCCTGTTGTTCAACAAACCTTTTGGTGTGATTTGCCAATTCAGTCGTGACGGAATGCATCCGACGCTGGCGGATTATATCGCGCTTCCGAACTTTTATCCGGCTGGGCGTTTGGATACTGATAGTGAGGGTTTGTTGTTGCTGACGGATGATGGCATGTTGCAACATCGCATCACCGACCCTAAACATAAACAGCCCAAAACCTATTGGGTGCAGGTGGAGGGTGTGCCTGATGCGGCTGCGTTGGCGCAATTGCAGCGCGGAGTTCAACTGAAGAATGGACTGACTTTGCCGGCCGAAGCTAGGCTAATCACACCGCCCGAAAATCTATGGCGGCGTAATCCACCCATACGTGAGCGCAAGGCGATACCCACCAGCTGGTTGGAGCTCACTATCCGCGAGGGGAAAAATCGTCAGGTTAGGCGTATGACGGCAGCGCTGGGCTATCCGACTTTGCGCTTGATTCGCTATTCCATTGGTGAATGGGCGGTGGATGATTTGCAAGTGGGTGCATGGCGTGAACTCGTTGTTTGAACGTCGTCTGAGGTATAATGCGCGCCTTTAGAAAACACTAATGTGAGACAGACATGCCTATTTACGAATATCTTTGCAGTGCTTGCGGTACGCAAAAAGATGTAATGCAGAAAATGAGTGATCCTGTGCTGACAACTTGTCCTGAATGCAGTCAGGAAACATTTAGTAAGCAGCTTACCGCTGCGGGTTTTCAACTCAAAGGTAACGGCTATTACGCCACTGACTTTAAAAACCCTCCGGCTGCTAAGTGCGAGCCGGCGGCTGGTCCTGCTGCGAGTGCGAGCACATGAAAAACTATCTTCTCACCGGTTTGTTAGTTTGGGTGCCATTAGGTATCACGATCTGGGTATTGAAATTAATTGTGGGTACGATGGATCAATCTCTGCTGTTGCTGCCAGAAGCTTGGCGCATTCCAGGGATGGGAGTGTTTCTTACCGCCGCAATTGTAGTGTTTACGGGCCTGCTTGCACACAATGTGTTGGGGCAGCGCTTGTTGGATTTATGGCATGCCATTTTGCAACGAATCCCAGTGGTCAACAGCATTTACAACAGTGTTAAACAAGTTAGTGACACTCTGCTGTCGAAGAACGCCAATGCCTTTGGTAAAGTGTTGTTGGTGCGTTATCCGCATCCGCAGGCATGGGCGCTGGCATTTCAGACCACCGTACCTAGAGAGGTTTCTCGTGAACTCGATGAGGAATACGTTGCGGTATTTATCCCTACGACTCCTAGTCCGGTGAACGGTTTTTATTTCTTCGTGCGCAAAGCTGACACTGTCGAGCTGGACATTAAAGTGGATGTGGCCTTTAAGGCTATTATCTCAATGGGTGTGGTTGCTTCTCCTGAAGAAGCCGTGAGCAAACTGACGGCCAAATAACTAGCCCTTCCGATTTTTCTTCAACTGAACTGAATAGATTTAACTATGCGAACTCATTATTGCGGTCAACTTAACGCTTCCCATTTGGACCAAGTCGTCAGCCTATGCGGCTGGGCACATCGTCGTCGTGACCACGGCGGGGTGATTTTTATTGATTTGCGCGACCGCGAAGGTCTGGCGCAAGTCGTGTGCGATCCTGATCGCGCTGAGATGTTTAATATTGCAGAATCAGTACGTAACGAATTTGTATTGCGCATTACCGGTAAAGTACGTCGTCGCCCAGAGGGTACGAGCAATGCCAATATGGGCAGCGGCGAAATTGAGATTCTGTGTCACGAGATTGAAGTGCTGAACGCTGCGCTCACGCCGCCATTCCAGCTTGATGATGAGAATTTATCTGAAAACGTGCGTCTGGCTCATCGTGTGATTGATTTGCGCCGTCCGCAAATGCAAAAGAATATGCAACTGCGTTACAAGACTGCACGCGCTTTCCGTCGCTATCTTGATGATCAAGGCTTTATTGACATCGAAACGCCGATGTTGACCAAGTCCACGCCTGAAGGTGCACGTGACTACCTCGTGCCGTCACGTGTGCATGCTGGGGAGTTTTTTGCGCTGCCGCAATCACCACAGCTGTTCAAGCAGTTGCTGATGGTAGCTGGCTTTGATCGTTACTACCAGATCACTAAATGTTTCCGTGACGAAGACTTGCGCGCTGACCGTCAGCCTGAATTTACGCAAGTGGATATCGAGACTTCTTTTATGTCGGAAGAGCAGATCATGGCTTTGACTGAAGAGATGTTGCGTAGCGTGTTTAAGGACGCGCTGGACGTTGAACTGCCTAGTCCATTCCCTCGTATGAGCTATGCGGAAGCTATGTCGCGCTTTGGTTCAGATAAGCCTGATTTGCGCGTTACCTTGGAAATCACCGATGTTACCGATGCTGTTAAAGATGTCGCGTTTAAAGTATTTTCAGGTGTTGCGAATTCTGACACAGGTCGCGTAGCGGCCTTGCGTGTGCCTAACGGTGCGACGTTCTCACGTGGCGAGATTGATGACTACACCAAATTCGTTGGCATCTACGGCGCAAGAGGTTTGGCCTATATCAAGGTTAACGATACGGCACAGTTGAACGAAACAGGGCTGCAATCGCCTATCGTGAAGAATCTAAATGAAGCCGCATTGAAGACGATTGTCGAACGTACCGGAGCGGCTAACGGCGATATCATTTTCTTCGGAGCAGACAAAATCAAGGTGGTTAACGATGCGCTGGGTGCGCTACGTACTAAGATAGGTCATGAAAAAGGCTACACCAACGGCAATGCTTGGGAGCCGTTGTGGGTGGTTGACTTTCCGATGTTTGAATATGACGAAGAAGGTAAACGTTGGAACGCTTGCCATCACCCCTTTACTGCGCCCAAGGACGAGCATCTTGCCTTGTTGGAAAGCGATCCCGGTAAGTGTTTGGCCAAAGCTTATGACCTTGCATTGAATGGTTCTGAAATTGGTGGCGGCTCGGTGCGTATCCATAAAGAAGAAGTACAGAGTCAGGTGTTCCGTGCGCTCAATATTGATGCGGAAGAGGCGCAGCTTAAGTTCGGCTTCTTGTTGGATGCATTACAATATGGCGCACCACCGCACGGTGGCTTGGCATTCGGTCTAGATCGTATTGTCGCCATGATGACGGGTTCAGAGTCTATCCGCGACGTGATCGCTTTCCCTAAAACTCAACGTGCGCAATGTCTGTTGACGCAAGCGCCGTCAGAGGTGGATGAGAAGCAATTACGTGAACTGCATATCCGCTTGCGTCAGCCAGCCGTGATAGCAGCGGCTAAAGGCTAAGTATGATGCGCGGCGTGAAAACGCTGTGTTTGATCCTGATGGGGCTGCTGTTCTGGCAGCCCTTGGCGCAAGCTGGATTTTTTACGGCGGATGTCGCCATTGCGAACATTTCTGTAGTTAGTCTGCCGCTTGAAGCGCGTGATACGCTAAGCCTTATCAAACAAGGTGGCCCATTTCCTTATTCGCGTGACGGCAAGGTGTTCGGAAATCGCGAACATCGTTTGCCGTCGCAGTCGCGCGCCTTTTATCACGAATACACGGTAAAAACGCCGGGCGTGCATAATCGCGGAGCGAGACGTATCGTGTGCGACATTGTTACAAACTGCTATTACACAGATAATCATTACCAGACATTTAAACGCATCAAGGAGTGAACCATGAGCGATTTATGTGAACGTTTGCAGAATTTAGACGAGGCAGGTGTATATAGCCTAAGTTGTCCGCAGGCAATATTGGAGGCTAATGTTGCTTTATCCGGCTTGGTTTTATTTGAAGTAAATCTGGGAACATCGCACGGTAAGGGCGAGTTGCTAGCGAATATGGCGCAGGTATTGCAAGCCCCGGAGTGGTTTGGTCACAATTGGGATGCACTAGCTGATGTGCTTGGTGATCTGTCTTGGCAGGCTGGTGACGGTTATGTGCTGTTGCTATGCGGTGGGGGCGAGAAACTAGGTTTGACTGAGGTTGACTACGATTTGCTGATGGGGGTTTTTAACGACAGCGTCAGCTACTGGAAGTCGCAGGGGAAGCCGTTTTGGGTATTTTTTTCAGATGACGTTTAAGCAGCCTATTTCAGTATTGGTCGTGATTTATACCGCTGCACTTGATGTGCTGTTGTTGGAACGAGCGGATTTCTCTGATGCCTGGCAGTCAGTGACAGGGAGTCGTGACGACGACGAGACTGCGCTGGAGACTGCGCTGCGTGAATTGGGCGAAGAGACTGGCTTAGATGCGAGCAACTATGTGCTGACTGATTGGCAATTGCAGAATGTCTACGATATCTATTCCAAATGGGCGCATCGCTATCCGCCGGGTACGAAGCAAAATACAGAGCATGTGTTCGGCCTGCAACTTCCTCGGCAAGTTGACATTCTACTCGCGCCACGCGAACATCTGAGCTATCTGTGGTTGCCGTGGAGCAAGGCGGCTGATAAAGTTTTTTCGCCAAGCAATCGTGCGGCAATCCTGCAATTACCTGAACGACTTCATCATGACTGAAAATAGTATTCCAATTGCCTACGATCAACCCGATGCGGCACAAACAAGTTGCAGCACGGCACATGCTTGGGCAAAAAAACCGCGCGAACCTGAAGCGGCTGAAAAAGCCGAGTTAATCGCCAGCATCAAGCGCATGCTGAAAGAGCAGGATGCGGTGTTGGTAGCGCATTACTATGTACACCCCGATTTGCAAGATTTAGCTGAGGCGACAGGCGGCATCGTTTCGGATTCGCTGGATATGGCTAATTTCGGAAATAAGCACTCTGCGCGAACCATTGTCGTGGCGGGTGTGCGCTTCATGGGAGAAACCGCTAAGATTTTAAATCCTGAGAAGCGTGTGTTGATGCCGGACCTAGAGGCAGAGTGTTCGCTTGATTTAGGTTGCCCTGCTGATGAATTCTCAGCATTCTGTGATGCTCACCCTGACCGCACCGTGGTGGTGTATGCCAATACCAGTGCCGCAGTAAAAGCGCGCGCCGACTGGATGGTGACCAGCTCAATAGCGCTGCCCGTGGTTGAGCATCTCAAGCAGCAGGGTAAGAAGATATTGTGGGCTCCAGATAGGCATTTGGGTAATTACGTGCAGGATCAAACGGGTGCAGACATGCTGATCTGGCAAGCATCGTGTGTTGTGCATGATGAGTATAAGGCACAAGAACTCATCGAGTTGAAAGCGCTACACCCGCAAGCAAAGGTGCTGGTGCACCCTGAGTCACCCCGTGCGATTATTAAGTTGGCGGATAGTGTTGGTTCTACCTCGCAACTCATTAAGGCTGCGCAAGCTTCAAATGCTCAGGAGTTTATCGTGGCTACTGATAATGGTATTTTGCACAAGATGCGTGCACTATGCCCAGATAAGCTTTTCCTTGAGGCACCAACTGCAGGGCATGGAGCGAACTGCACCAGTTGCAGTCATTGCCCTTGGATGGCAATGAACGGCTTAATTAATTTGGCGCAAGTGTTGCAGACGGGGCAGAATGAAATCCATGTGGATCAACTCCTTATCCCGCAGGCAGTTCGCTCAATTCGACGCATGCTAGATTTTGCACAACAGATCAAACTGCCATCTGTCAACTTAGGGAATGCCTAAGTTGACAGATGGAACTCAAGGGCGTGCTAGATTAACAGCGTGTAAATCTTGTGGGCTTACTTAGCTTAGGGTAAGTTTCGTAAACGGATAAATGATGCACTGCGTATTAACTTGGCGAATGGACTATTTACTAAAGGGAGACTGAAATGTTGAGTAAGAAATACTGGTTGGCAATCGTGACAGCAGTGGCGGTATTGACGATGAGCGGTTGCGCGACCGAAGTTAAGCGCATGGGCGTAGAAGAAGTGAAGGATCTCTCCGGCAGTTGGAATGATACGGATTCGCGACTGGTATCCGAAGAAATGATACGTGATTCGCTTTCCGGTGGATGGCTAGAACGCTACGATAGTACGAGCAGTAAAGCGCCAGCCGTCATAGTGGGGCGTATCCGTAATCTATCCCACGAGCATATAAATACTCGTACTTTTGTAGCTGATCTTGAGCGGGCTTTTGTTAATTCGGGCCGCATTGATGTGGTCGCATCTAAGGCTGAGCGTGAGGGCATACGTGAGGAACGTGCCGATATGGATTTGAATGCTTCAGACGATAGTCGCAAGGAAATGGGTAATGAAGCTGGGGCAGACTATATGTTGATCGGCTCAATTAATAGCATTGTTGATGCCACGGACAGTGAACAGATTCGTTTTTATCAAGTTGATTTGACTTTGGTTAGCATAGCGAATAATCGCAAGGTTTGGACTGGACAAAAAAAGCTCAAGAAAAACATCAAAGAAGCGAAGTTTCGCTAACTTTAGCGAGTTTTCACCTCAGTCATATCTGAGGTGAATCGGGAAAGTCCAAATATAAATCAGGGGTCAGCAAGATGGAAAATATCTTTAGTATTATGCCTCGCCTCTTTACGATCACTAAACGTTGGGCGTGTTTGTTGCGTGCGTTTATGTGCTTGCTGGCATTGGCAAGCATAGCAACATTGCCCGGATGCGCCACTTATAGTGCAGGCTTTGCCAAGGTGGAAAGCGCAGCGGCTAATCGCGACTTGAACGGGGCCATTAAATCTTTGGATGAACTCAAACTGAGCGGCCCAGACGAACTATTACACTACCTTAATAAGGCTACGCTGCTGAGCTTTGAGGGGAATTACGCCGAATCGAATCGATTCTTTGAGACTGCAAAGCAGTTGATGGAAAAGCTGAATGCAATTAGTGTCACTGAGCAAATTTCATCCATCGCAGTTAATGACACGATGAAAGCTTATGAGGGCTTGCCTAGCGAGCAACTCATGGTTTATTCATTTGAGGCGCTTAATTATTTACAAATGGGTGATCTGGATGACGCGGCGGTTGAGGCGCGTCAGTTTGATGTTAAGCAAGGTCTAATCGCCGCAAATAATAAAGGTGCGACATATCTTTCCGGTGCCTTTGTGCGCTATTTGAATAGTATGGTTTATGAGGCAGAGGGTGAAAAAGATGATGCACGCATAGAGTTAAAAAAAGCGCTGGATGGTTACGAGGCGCAAGATTCTAGCTTTCCGGTTCCGCATGCATTACGTGCTGATTTAGCACGCCTTTCTGCTGGCAAGCCAGCTGCGAGCGAGGTGGTGTTTATTTTGCACAACGGTTTAGGCGCGTCAGTAGATGAGGCTAATATTCGTGTGTCGAATCCTGCTTATAGTCCTGGTCAAAATAAAAATATGATGATGTTAAGCCTTGCTGTGCCAAAATTCGTGAAACGCTCTTTGCCTGTACATCATGTGGTCTTGAGTGCGAATTCAAGCTCGGTTACTTCGGAGGTGGTGGAGGACGTAAACGGTATTGCTGAAAAGAGTTTTAATGATCGTCTTCCTGCCATCATCGCACGAGGTGTTGCGCGTATGATTGCAAAAAATGTTGTCGCTAAAACGGCCAAAGATAAAGCGGGCGATAACCTTTTGTTCAACCTTGTTGCAGATATTGCGACCAATGCATCTGAGAGAGCTGACACGCGTTCTTGGTCTTTATTGCCGGGTAATATTCAAATGGCGCGTCTCCCTTTGCCCGCAGGGAAGTATGATGTGACAGCAACGTATTATGGTGTGAATAGAAACATCGTGGGGATGCATGAGTTTAAGGGGGTTGAGGTCAAACGCGGGCGTAAAGTGTTTGTGTCGGATTACTATTTAAATCCTCCTGCTACGCCTAAGTCGGCGAATTAAGATTGTTCTATAGTCCCCAGGCTTGTCGGGGAAGTTGATTGTGGAGATAAAAATGAGAAATGTTTACAAATTGTGCTTAGCTCCGGTTGTTATTACATTTGGCTTGTTGTTGCCAATATTTGCTTGGAGCGCTACGCCGGCGTGGGTGAAGGGAGATGCGGCAGAATATCCAAGCGAACAGTACCTGCTTGGGCGCGGAGTCGGCTCAACTGAGGAAGAGGCGCAAAACCGCGCACGAGGAGATTTAGTCACTATCTTTGAGGTGCGCATCAAGGTGGCAAACGAGAATGTGACCACGGTCAAACAAAGCGGTAAGCATGAGCAGGTAAGTAAATTCGCTTCGCAACGTGTTTCTGCAAAAACTGACAAGGTGATTAGTGGTGTAAGTATTGCCAAATTATGGCGCGATCCGCAAGACAAGGATTATCACGCCTTGGCAGTGCTGTCACGCTCAAAAGCGGCGGTGGCTTTGCGTGACGAGTTGCGCAAGATTGACGCGGGTGTGCAGCAACAGATAGACGCTTCTAATGCGTCCTCTGACCCATTGCTTAAAATCGCAGCACTTTCACGCGCCTTGCAAGCATCTATTAAACGCGACGGTTTTCAAGCTTCTTTACAAGTGGTGAGTCCGTCGGGGCATGGCGTAGCGGCGGATGTTTTGCAAACGACGATTCAACTCAGTATGAATGATGTCTTGAAGCATATTCGTATTGCAGCGGATGTGGCAGATGATGGTGGTGTAGAGGAATTTTCAGCATTGCTTAAAGGTGGATTGGCTGCGGCTGGATTTTTGGCAAATGATACGAGCGATGCAGACTTGGTGCTGGTGGGTAAGCTTAAATTGAGGGATCTGGGACGTAGGGCTAACTGGAATTGGATGCGTGCTACGGTTGAGGTTTCTCTAGTGGAAAAGGCATCAGGTCGAGTGCGTGGCAGCAAAACTTGGTCTGTAAAAGCATCTGCACAGGATGTAACAACGGCACGTATCCGCACCTTGTACAAAGTTGAGAAATTATTCGATCAAAAGTTGCGTAAGGCTATCATCGGCTTTGCGGCTAGTTAAGTGGATGTGGGCAAGACGCGCGGCTTGCTGTTTTTTCTGCGCAAGCCAGTATCTTGTGTTTTCAGTTAAGTAAGCCGTTCTCCCATGCCTGATATATCCATCGCTACCTACAATATCCATAAAGGATTTTCGGTATTCAATCGTCGCTTCGTGTTGCATGAGCTGCGTGAACGTCTACGCGAATTGGATGCCGATGTCGTTTTTTTGCAAGAAGTGCAGGGCGCGCATTCCCGCGCTGTTATGCAAAATACGGAATCTGCCCTGCAATCCCAATATGAGTTTTTGGCACAGGAAAGTTGGTCACATTTTGCCTACGGAAAAAATTCTGAATATGAGGCAGGCCATCATGGCAATGCCATCCTGAGTCGTTATCCGATACTAAACTGGGATAATCAGGATATTTCGGCGCATCGTTTTGAAAGTCGTGGTGTGCTGTGCTGTGAACTGGCCTTGCCACACAGCAGCAGTGTATTGTTTTGTCTTTGTGTGCACCTAGGGCTGTTCACTCGTGGACGCAGATTTCAATTGAGTGCTTTGGTAGCTTATATTCATCGTCATGTCCCTGATGATGCCCCTTTGGTTATTGCGGGTGATTTTAATGATTGGAATAATCGCGCCAGACATTTGCTGGCCCAAGAACTGGGTTTGCATGAGGTGTTTGAAACAGGACGAGGCTCACTAGCGCGTAGTTTTCCGGTGGGGCTTCCCATGTTGCGCTTGGATCGTATTTATGTGCGCGGTTTGGGGGTGAAGCGTGTCGCGGTTCATGCTCAATATCCGTGGAGCAGAATATCTGACCACGCTGCTCTCACTACAACTTTGCATTTACCATGAGTTCCTTGCATGAGGTCTCCGGGCATAGCCTTACCTTGCTACATACTAGTGAGGAATATTTTCCGCGCTTGTTCGTGGCGATTCATGAGGCAAACAAATCTGTTTATATCGAAACCTATATTTTTGCCGCTGACGAAATTGGCAGTTTGTTGAAGCAGGCGCTTGAACTCGCCGCCGCACGCAAAGTATCTGTACATTTATTACTGGATGGCTTCGGCTCTGCGGATCTTCCTGCTAGCTGGTTGGATGAAATGCGCAAGCGAGGTGTGCATGTGTTGTGGTTTCGTCCAGAATTGGCACGCTTGAGCTTGCATCGAAACAGGCTGAGACGCATGCATCGTAAGTTGGTCTTGATAGACGGGCACATCGCCTTTGTTGGTGGGATTAATATCATTGCAGAACTAGACGTGCCGCATTTGGATTATGCAGTGGAAGTGCAAGGGCCGGTAGTTGCAGAAATAGCCTACTCTATGAATAAATTGTGGCGAATGGTGTCATGGACGAATTTCCGTCGCAGCGGACATCGCATTGAACAGCTACGGCAACGCACGGAACATAAGGAAGTCCAATTTGTTATCCGTGACAACCTGCGTCATCGTCGGGATATTGAGCATGCTTATTTGAGGGCGATTGCTCAAGCGCAACATGAGGTCATTATTGCCAATGCATACTTCTTTCCGGGACGGCATTATCGGCGCGAATTGCTAAAGGCGGCGCAACGCGGGGTGCGGATCGTGCTATTTTTACAGGGTAAAATAGAATTTCGCTTGCAGCATTATGCGACCTTGGCGCTCTACGAAGAGTTGTTGCAGGCTGGAATTGAAATACACGAATATACGAAAAGTTTTTTGCACGCCAAAGTGGCGGTGGTGGATGGTCGGTGGGCGACAGTAGGCTCTTCAAATATTGATCCCTTTAGTTTGTGGCTAGCCCGTGAGGGAAATTTGATGGTTAATGACAGCAATTTCGCCGAGGCGCTACGCGCAAGTTTAATACACGAAATGCAACATGGTGCGCGTCAGGTTACGCAGGAAGAGTGGTGTCAACGGGGATGGTGGGATCGGATGGTTTTGTACATGAGTTATTTTCTGATTCGACTCTTGGTAGATATGGTCGGTTATGTACATAAAATCGACGATATTTGATCCAATATGAATTGCAGAAGTGCTTTTTCCTAGATTTTGAACGGTAAAGAAAGTAAACTCCCACAGTTCTCGCTGTTGCCTTTGCTTGGAGCGTATTGACTCCTTGCGGGGAAGGGCACGATAGCCGCGCTATTTTAGCGTTTATTTTTTATATGATTTTTGTAGGTAATAATGACGCAAAAAGTAGAAGACTCTGATTTTGCTATTAGCAATCGCAAGGAAATTATCTTTATTCTTGAGGATCTGGCAAAACATCGCCCTGCGCTCAGCCTTGATGCGCGTAATGGGACCACCTTGCTGACGGCAGTGCTGGGAGTAGATGCAGATGACGATTGTGTTTATTTAGATGTCAGCGGGGACAACCGTGTCAATGAGAAAGTTGTCGATAGTAATAATTTGATTTTTTCCACCCAGACGGGTGTTAGGGTGCGTTGGAATGTCGATAGTATAGAGTTAGTGGCTTTGACGGATGGTGAAGCATTTTCGATTGAGATTCCTTCTGTTCTTGAGCGTATTCAGCGCCGCGAGTACTTTCGCTTAAGTACGCCGCAAGGCAGCAGAGCATTGATTTGCAAAGTTAAGCTTAATGAAGATGAAATTATTGAACTGCCTGTTACAGACATGAGCGTCGGGGGGATTGGACTGTCGATCAAAGGTGCTTTGCCTCCAGAGTTTTCTCAAGGAGCCATTCTGCAAGGATGCAGCATTGAATTTCCCGTGATTGGCGTTGTTCCCCTAAATTTGAAAATTTGCGCAATATTCGGTTCCAATAAGACTAAGAGTGGTGAGGAAGTACGCCATATTGGAATAGAGTTTGATAGTTTAAGCCGAGGGGCTGGCAACGTTGTGCAGCGCTTTATGATTCAACTCGAAAGCGAACGCATCAGTCTTTCCTAAAGGGATATTATTTTTCAGCTTGGTGGGCGAGTGCTCGCAAACGAGTTTGCTCAAGTTGCACGACATCCGGCTTGCTCACCCATCCCTGTGAATTTGCTAATACCAACTCACCAAGAGCTTTAATCCAATTTGCGCTATCGTTTAGGCAGGAGATGTAGTGATAGTCGCCGCCGCCCGCATGTTGGAAATCTTCTTTGCCTTCTTGTGCAATTTCTTCTAGTGTTTCCAGGCAGTCCGCCACAAAGCCGGGGCACACTACATCAACTCGTTTTGTTTGTAGTTTGCCTAAATCCTTTAATATAGCGGTGGTGTAGGGCTTGATCCATTCAGCTTTGCCGAAGCGTGACTGGAAGCTGATGACGTATTGATCTTGAGCGAGTCCCAATTCTTCAGCAATCAAGCGGCCACTTTTAAGGCATTCGCAATGATAGGGGTCGCCTTTTTCCAAGGTGTATCGCGGCACCCCGTGGAAACTCATCACCAATTTGTCGGGGCGGCCATGCAGCGTCCAATAGTCACGGATATTTTGCGAGGAGGCTTGGATATACCCCGAATAGTCATGGAAGTGTTTAATACTGCGCAGTTCAGGCATATTGCGCATGCTTAACAGCTCTCGGTATACAGCGTCGAAAGCAGTGCCGGACGAACTGGCAGCATATTGTGGATATAGCGGTAACAGCAGAATGCGTTGGCAGTTTTGAGCTTTGAGTTTGCGCAGTACGCTGGCAATAGAAGGTGTGCCATAGCGCATAGCATAATCCACAACAACGGCTTCCCCGTCTGCGTGCTCTTGCAAATATTGCTGCAACAGCTGAGTTTGCTGTTCGGTGTAAACCTTGAGCGGAGATCCCTCTGGCATCCAGATGCTGGCATATTTCGCAGCAGATTTCTTAGGGCGCACATTTAGAATGACCACATTGAGGATCATCCACCAGATTGCTCTAGGTATCTCGATGACACGCTGGTCGCTCAAAAACTCTTTCAAATAGGGACGTACTGCTTGTGCTGTCGGGGCTTTTGGTGTGCCAAGATTGATAAGCAGAACGGCGGTTTTTTCCGACGAGCCGTGAGTGTATGAAGGTTCTGTTGTGTAACTCATTGAGGGCGATCTAAGTGTAGTTTAAAGATGTTTCATTTCGAGCAAGGGGAGCAGGTCGCACACATTTTACTTTCTCGGCTACTGTTGTGAAAGTGCATTGCTTAATAATTTGGCCGTAATATCTACGATGGGAACAACACGTTCATAGTCCATGCGCTTGGGCCCCACTACCGCCAATGTGCCGACAACTTGTTCGTTAGCTTTGTAGGGTGCGCTCACTACGCTGCACTCATCAAGTCCCGCCAAGCCGGATTCGCTACCAACGAAGATATGCACGCCGCTTGCATGGCGGCTTGCATCCAGTAGTTGTAGCAACTCGGTCTTTTGTTCGAACACATTGAATAGTCCGCGCAATTTAGTCATGTTGGCGGCGAGGTCGTTGCTGTGCAATAGATTGCGCTCGCCGCTGATGACGTAGTCCTCGTGCTTTCGGCTTATTATCGCATCACTTGCGAGTATTGCCACACTCATTAGTGCAGTGAGTTCGTGCTGTAATTGGTGTAGTTCAGTCTGTACTCGTTGATGTATGTCGCCGAATGGACAGTCGAGATAATGTTGACTCAAGAAATTTCCGGCTTCGGTGAGTTGTGATTGCGAGTAATCTTTATGCGTCACTAATACACGGTTTTCTACTTCCCCGTCAGGCATTACGATGATGAGCAAAACCCTAGTTTCGGACAGGCGCAGGAACTCTATCTGAGTCACTGTAATGGATGAACGCCTTGGCGTAGCAATTACGCTAGCGAAACGGGTGAGTTCAGATAATAGATTCGAGGCTTGAGTAATCAGCCGCGAAGTGTTGTCTGGTTTGAGTTGATTTTGCAACTGCTTCACATGGGCGCTATCTAAGGGTTGCACAACCATCAAAGTGTCGATGAATAAACGATAACCCAGTGCAGTGGGTATGCGTCCTGCCGAGGTGTGAGGACTACACACCAATCCGATCTCTTCAAGATCGACCATGACATTGCGAATAGTCGCAGAACTAACTTCCAAGCCCGAGTATTGTTGCAAAGCACGCGAACCGACGGGTTGTCCATCGCTGATATAGCGTTCTACAAGTGTCTTTAACAGTATCTGCGCGCGGTCATTAAGCATGTTGGATATTTTACATTGCCTGCGAGCGAAGGAGGGGAGATTAAAAGCTAAAACAGTTCCAAATCATCTGAATAGTGCTCTTCTTTTAGATCGCCTTCAGAGATTAAGTCTTCATAAAAAACCACTTGGTTTCTACCATGCTGTTTTGCATGGTATAGCGCTTGATCTGCTCGACCTACAATAGATGATGGAACCTCTGCCTTGTCCAGACGAACGAAGCCAATACTGATGGTGACTTGTCCTACTTGAGGGAAATCATATTGTTCGATTGCTAAGCGGAAACGCTCTAATACATTCTTGGCATTTTCCAAGCTGGTGCGATCCAGTACCACCACGAACTCTTCGCCGCCAAAACGGAACAATTTATCGTGTTGTCGGAAAATGCGCTGCATATTGCGGGATAGCAGCAGCAACACCTCGTCGCCGTATAGGTGTCCGAATTTATCATTGACCCGTTTGAAATAGTCTATGTCCATGACTGCCAGCCAGTGGGGTAGCTCTGCCACTTCCGTGCGCCTAGAAGGCTGGTCTGTATTGGGGGCGAGAGATGGGGTATCCGCGTTCGAAACGCTCGGTAATTATTCTTTCGATATTGTTATCGAAAGTGCGGCGGTTCAGCAGGCCAGTGAGCGTGTCAGTTTCACTTTCATTGAGAATGTTCAGATAATTGCTATAAATCTTTAAAAATGCCGAAATTAAATGCCGGTCTAAATCGTTATGGGTCTTTGTAACAGACTCAAGCAAGCCGACGATACCGTGCTGGCCGATGATTGGATGTACGGACAGTGAGGCGTTCTGCGTAGGGCGAATGTGCTCTATGCCAGAATTCAAGACCGTGCGAAAGTCGGCCCGGTCAGATGCGAGGGTGACGGAGCCTAATACAGCTGAAGTCTCTTCTGGGTGCTTGCACGCTTCAGCAACCAGCACAGCTTCGTCACCGTGGACAGTTTGAATGATGCGGTACATGGAAATGCGTTGGCTATGTATCAGTTCGGATAGTGTGCTGACTAGTGCGCTTGCCAGTATGTCGCGATCACGCTCGCCAGTAATGTTGGCAACGGACTGTAGCACCTTGGTGGGCGTGTTTTGTATTGGCGTTGCGAGTAAATGGTGAGACATATGGTGCCCAATGTTGGCCCGAATAAATAAGCTAGTAATATAGTTGTAATAATAGCATTTAGACGAGTGCAGGGGGGATGTTTGTAGAATATGTTCGTAGTATTGTTGGCCTGTGCCTTTGTCATTGTGTAGTAGCTATGGTTTAATCTCGTATATGAATTCCTCCTTTAAAACTATCGCCCTGATAGGCAAATACAAGACCCCCGCAATAGCGGAGCCTTTGTCTCGGCTAGCGGCGTTTCTCTCTGAAAAAGGTGTTGACGTGGCAGTGGATAACCTTACGGCAGAGCATCTTGGGCCGCACCCTTATCGCGTATTGTCGCTAGATGAAATGAAGGGTCAAGTTGACTTGGCCATTGTGATGGGGGGCGATGGCACTATGCTCAACATTGCGCGCACCTTGGCTCCATTTGGCATTCCTTTGGTCGGGGTGAATCAGGGGCGACTCGGTTTCTTGACTGATCTTTCGCTCGAAACGATGAAACTCAGCCTTTCGGCAATGTTGCAGGGCGAGTTTATTACAGAACGGCGCATGCTGTTGGCTGTGCGCGTTATGCGTAATGATGTTGAGGTGTGCAATGCCATCGCCTTTAATGAGATGGTCGTGCATAGGAGCAACATTGACAGCATGATTGAATGCGAAGTGCGCATTGACGGTGAATATCTCTACACCCAGCGTGCAGATGGCTTGATTGTCACCACTCCAACTGGTTCTACCGCCTATGCGCTTTCAGCAGGTGGGCCAATTTTGCATCCGGCATTGGATGTGATGGCGCTAGTGCCGGTATGTCCGCACACCCTGAGTAACCGTCCGATTGTGGTGAGTGGTGAATCGGAGATAGAAGTCTTGATGCATCGGGTTGGTGAAGTGCATGTGCGTTTTGATAGTCATACGAATTTTGATTTGCAGCTGCATGACAAATTATTTGTGGCGCGCCACAAAGATCATGTGCATTTGCTGCATCCGGTGGGACATAGCTATTACCACACGCTACGTGAAAAATTACTTTGGAATAAATCTCTCTAAATGCTTAAATTCTTAGGTATCCGCGACTTTGTTATTGTCGCCTCTCTCGAACTTGATTTCAGTGCAGGGTTTACCGCGCTTACCGGAGAAACCGGGGCGGGGAAATCCATATTGATTGACGCACTGTCGCTGGCTTTGGGCGAGCGCGCTGATGGCACGATGGTACGCGCCGGATGTGAGCGTGCCGAGATCAGCGCCGAATTCGATATTGCCGCATTGCCGGAAACGCAAACATGGTTGCTCGAACAAGAATTGCAAGGTGACGAAGGTGTCTGTTTGATGCGTCGTGTATTGGATGCAAGTGGGCGCTCACGTGGATTCATCAATGGTCGCAGTGCCACCATGCAGCAAATGCGTGAAGTAGGCGAGCACTTGCTAGACATCCATGGTCAGCATGCTCATCAATCCTTGCTGCGTCAGGAGGCTCAGCGAGATTTATTAGATACTCATGCAGGCTTGCTGCAAGAAACTGAGGCCGTGGCAAAGAGCTTCAAAGCATGGCAAACACTGCATCGTCGGCGCACGCACGTGGAGCAAAATGCTGGAGCAATGGCCGCTGAACGCGAATTGTTGGCGTTTCAGCATAGAGAACTGGAGACATTGAGTTTTTCAGTCTCGGATTGGGAAAGTTTGCAGTCTGATTATGCACGTTTGTCTCATGCGGCGACTTTGCTGGAGACAGCACAATTTGGTGTGGAAGTGTTGAGCGAAGCAGATAGCGCTTGTCTTACACAACTGAATGCGCTGACCACACGTCTACGTGATGGGCTGGAATTCGATGCTGAATTGCAAGACACACTCACCATGCTGGAGAGTGCGCAGAATGAATTGCAAGAAGCCGTGTATGCCATGCGACATTATCAGCAAAAATTGGATGCTGATCCGCAGATGTTGCGCGAGCAGGAACGGCGCATGGCAGATGTTGTGGAAGCGGCGCGTAAATACCGTGTACCGCCTGAGCAATTGCCACAGGTATTGCAAGGCTTCGCCGAGCGCCTAGATGAATTGGGCGCTAGCGCCGACATAGATGAATTGTGTAAGCAAGATGAAGCAGCGCAAGCCGAATATTTGAATTTCGCCAATAGGTTAAGTGTGGCGCGTGGCAAAGCCGCAAAGACCTTGTCGCAAGAAATTACCACGGCGATGCAAACGCTGGCGATGCAGGGTGGGCAGTTTGCGGTGCAGTTGATCTTATTGCCAGAGGCTAATGTCCACGGACTAGAGACGGTAGAGTTTCAAGTGGCGGCCAATCAGGGCACGCCGTTGCGCAATCTGGCTAAAGTTGCCTCAGGTGGTGAATTGTCCCGTATCAGTCTGGCGATTCAAGTTGCAGCTAGTCGCGCCGCGACTGTGCCAACTTTGATTTTTGACGAAGTGGATAGCGGCATTGGTGGAGGTGTGGCAGAGATCGTAGGTGCATTGCTTAAGCAATTGGGCAAGCGTCATCAGATCATGTGTGTCACGCATCTCCCTCAAGTGGCGGCACAGGCCGATGCGCAATGGCAAGTGAGCAAGGGCGCGCAAAATGGCACGACTTTAAGCAATATTCGCGTGCTTGCTCCACAGGAGCGTATTGAAGAAATCGCGCGCATGTTAGGTGGGGTGACAATTACCGAAACGACGCGTAAACATGCTGCAGAAATGTTGGGGCTTGCAGCTTGAGGTATCATGTGTCCTGTTTTTTTTGCAGCATGTCCGTAGATTGCACAAACGCCACCTCGTGAAATCTATCGAACATTAAGGCATCCTGTATTTAATCCGTCGAAATCTGCGGATACATATTTTTTATTGAAGGTATAAGCACATGCGTATCAGTATTGTTTTTGTTTCATTGTTGTTAGCTTCATGCAGTTGGTTTATGCCGCATAAGGTCGAGGTTCGGCAGGGCAATTTGATTACCCCAGAGATGCGCGCACGTGTAAAAGTTGGCATGACGCAGCTGCAGGTCAACGCCGTACTCGGTACGCCATTGGTAAGAGATCCTTTTCATGCTGGTCGATGGGACTATGTGTATATTTTTGAGCAAGAAGGCAAGTTAATCGAAGAACATCACATGACGCTGTATTTTGTTAAAGATAATTTGCAGCGCATCGAGGATGGCGCGTCGACTAAATAGGACAGGTGATGAGTAAAATAAAAGTAGTGATTGCGGGATGTTCTGGGCGCATGGGAAGAATCTTGTTGGAGTGTGTAAAACAGGCAGATGACTTGGCTTTGCATGCGGTACTCGAACATTCCAGCAGTGAGGCATTGGGTAAAGATGCCAGCGAATTTGGAGGTGCGTCTGGTGTGAAAGTTGTAGCGGATATGCAAGTGGCATTGCAAGGCGCTGACGTGTTGATCGACTTCACTCGTCCTGAAGGGACTTTGCAACACCTCGAAGTTTGTCGTCAGCTCGGCGTAAATATCGTCATTGGGACGACTGGATTTAATGCGCAACAGAAAGCTCAATTAGGTGCCGCCGCCCAAGATATTGGTGTGGTCTTCGCTCCTAATATGAGCGTGGGCGTGAACTTAGTATTTAAGTTGTTGGAGACTGCATCACGGGTGCTGAGCGAAGGTTATGACATCGAAATTATTGAAGCGCATCACCGTCACAAAGTCGATGCGCCTTCCGGTACAGCACTCGGTCTGGGGGAGGTGGTGGCGCGTACATTGGGTCGTAATTTGGATGAATGTGCTGTGTATGGACGCGAAGGCGTGACGGGCGAACGCGATCCTTCCACGATTGGTTTTGCCACTGTACGAGGCGGCGATATTGTGGGCGACCACACCGTGTTGTATGCCGGAATAGGTGAACGTATCGAAATCACCCATAAAGCCAGCAGTCGTGCCACTTTTGCACTTGGCGCATTGCGCGCTGCACGTTTTTTGAAAATAAACCCTTCTGGCATGTATGATATGCAGGACGTGTTAAATCTGAAATAAATATTTTCAAAATTGTGGCATCTTGATCGGGGGAGGAATATGCGCAACATCGTGTTATTCGGGGAGGAGCAACACAAGTTTATTTTACTGAACGAAAGCGATCCGGGAGAAGAAGATGGCGTTCGTTCTAACCAGTATCTGATTCAACATGAAGATGCTGGGGTGTTGCTTGATCCGGGCGGCTTCGGTGTGATGCCGCGCGTGCTGGCCGAATTGCTGCGCTATATGTCTCCTGAGCAATTGAAAGGCATCGTGCTTTCCCATCAAGACCCAGACATCGTGGGCGGTTTGGCGACATGGTTAGAGCTGACGGATGCGCCCGTCTATGTCTCCGAGATATGGACGCGTTTTTTACCGCATTATGGCATCAAAGGAATGAATCGCTTTGTAGGCGTGCCGGATGAAGGCATGGCTTGGGAAGTGGCTCCTAATTTTGACTTGCAACTGGTTCCGGCGCACTTTCTGCATTCCGAGGGGCAGATCAACGTTTACGATCCTGTTTCCAAAATATTATTCAGCGGCGACATCGGTGCAGCCATGTTGCCAATGGATAAGGACTACGCTTTTGTAGACGATTTCTCAGAGCATCTACGCTATATCGAAGGCTTTCACCGTCGTTATATGTGTTCCAATCGCGCCGCACGCATCTGGGTAGATCGCGTGTCCAAGTTGGACTTGGATATGATTGCTCCGCAACATGGCCCCATTTATCGCGGCAAAGCAGTGTCGGAGTTTTTGGCTTGGTTTAGAGAGTTGCAATGTGGAATTGACTTGATGCTTGAGAGCGGACGAATCTGACATGGGTTCTATCTTTTCAATTGCGCCGCAGAATTTGGATGAAATGCGCCAGCAAGTGCTGGAGCGATTTGCCTCTTTAATTGAAACTCAAACCCGCACGCAGATGTTTGCTACCAACATCGGCGCATTGGTGCATGAGATTAATGGCGAGATTGCTGAAGGGCATGAGCATGTAATTCAGTTGCTGGGCAAGATAGACATCAGCAAAAGTGATCGTGAAGATATTCAGATGCACTTGCAAGAAGACATGGCTTTGTCCGAACGTTTGGAAAAAACACTCAGCTTGCTGCTAGATGAGCGCAAGCGACAATGGCGTGTGGGCGATGAACATTTACGCCGGATCATGCTCGACTTTAATCACACGGTGGGCAATCTGGCTGGCACCTTGATTGAAAAAGATCTGTTTGAGCGTCAAAGCCAAGTTTTAGAGAACATCATCATCTCGCACGAGAAAGTGTCGCAATGGCGAATTTTCGTACAAGAAATATTGTCGAATTTTCATGCCATTTTTCCGTTTAATTTTTTCTTTATTGCTTTTGCAGAAGATCATGGCTTGGGGCTTTATCTGTATTTTCTCGGTGATTATTCGGAGGAGGTCAAAGAATCGGTGCGTAGCAAGCTAGTGCTTGAAATGTTGAGCAAGCTGGAATTGCCTGCAGATGCGCTTATTGATGTTGAAGAGTTCAATATTCCTGCTAAAACTAGCGTGGAGGTGCTGCAAAACATTGATTTGATCACTGTGCGCGTACCCGATCTAGATGTGCTGAATCTGGCAGGCGTGTTGGGTGTGGCATACGGCTCTTTGGAAAAATTGAATGCGCAGGAAGCTAGCGTGATTCGCTCTATTCTCGCTGTAATGGTGATGGTGGTTGGCTCCAGTAAGGCTCTAAGCAAGACGCTGTCCGAGTTGGAGTATTACTCCGCGCATGACCCCCTCACTGGCCTGCATAATCGGCGTCACTTCAACGATATGTTGCAATACGAGATTGACCGTTCCGAACGGCACAGCCACGAGTTTGCCATTCTGATGTTGGATCTCGACGACTTTAAAGACATTAACGACACTTATGGTCACCCTTGCGGTGACTCCACCTTGTGCGGGGTGTCGGAAATTCTGCGTAAATATATACGTAAAGGCGATTTGTGCACACGTTTAGGTGGTGATGAATTTGCCATCATTCTTACCGAAACAATGCAACTTGGCGCGCAAGATGTAGCCGAGAAACTACGTCGCGAACTGAGTGCGCATACCTTTGAAGCTCCTAACGGCAAGACCTTTCACATTACCACCTCGATTGGCTTGATCTCTTATCCGCATGATGCACAGACCATGTCAGACTTGATGTCTGGCGTGGATATTGGCTTATACCGTGCAAAATCTATTGGCAAAGACAGTGTGTGCACGGTGGATCAAGTAGAAGACAAAATACAGAGCAATCGCAATGTGCGCGACCATGCCGAAAGATTACGTGACGCTTTGCGCAGTGATCAAATAAAGCCATTTTTTCAACCCATTTTTAATTGCGAAACTGGGGATGTGTATGCTTACGAAGCGCTAGCGCGACTAATTGAACCAGGTGGCAAAACGGTCGCGGCGGGGGCGTTCATCTCGACTATCGAAAAATACGGTTTAGGGCGCGAGTTGGATCGCATCATGATCCAAAAGTCATTCGCAACCTTGAAAGAACACATTGCCAGCAGCGGCACGCCACGCAAACTATTCATCAACCTTTCCTCGCAAGAGATACAAGGGCGTGGCGTGTTGGGTTATGCCGAGAAGATGTGCACAGAGCTGGATATTCCACCGGAGAGTATTGTGTTCGAGCTGTTGGAACGCGATGCAATCGGCGACATGACCCGTATGCGCAAATTCCTCACTGAAATGCGCGGTAGCGGCTTCGCCTTCGCGCTGGACGACTTCGGTAGTGGCTACAACTCCTTTCACTACCTGCGCGACCTGCACTTCGAATACGTCAAGCTGGATGGTGAATTTGTGCGCAACATCTTGGTTTCAAAAATTGATTATGCGCTGGTAAAAAACCTGAGCCATTTATGCCAGGACTTAGGCATGCTAATGGTGGCTGAATTCGTCGAATCGGAAGAAATATTAGAGGCCTTGAAAAGTATGAATGTGGACTTCGCACAAGGTTTCCATCTCGGCCTGCCTACGCCGCGCATGAAATAAATTTATGGATTGGAAAATATTCGCAGCCGTTTTTGTTTCGGTATTTATCGCCGAAATGGGCGACAAAACTCAACTCGCCACCATGCTCTTCGCCTCAGATAAAGAAGTCAGTAAATGGACTGTTTTTATCGGTGCTTCACTGGCACTGGTTGCCACCTCTGCAATCGGCGTACTAGTCGGCGGCGCACTGTCTAGCTACATCAGCGAAAAACAACTCCACTACCTAGCTGGGGCGGGTTTCGTCATTATTGGCCTATGGACGTTGTGGAAAGCTTGATTCTGAATTCTTTTTATCGCTATTAGTATCGGGCAGATTGGGCCGCAAACTAAGCGTAAGCCCGCCATTTTGACTTCGTCGAGATATTTGATGCACAACACCTCTTCGGCTATAATGCGGGCCTAATTCAAAAGGCGGGACGAGCTGTGAGCTTATCCCGCTTCTTTATGTCCAGATTGAGAGGGTACCCCCGGTGTCGCAAGCAAGCCCTGCCATTTTAGTTTTAGCCGATGGGACAGTGTTTCGCGGAGCTGCCATTGGTGCATCCGGTAGTAGCGTTGGTGAGGTGGTGTTTAACACCTCAATGACGGGCTATCAGGAAATACTTACAGACCCATCTTATTGTAGCCAGATCGTTACGCTGACTTGTCCGCATATCGGTAATGTGGGCTGCAATCCTGAAGATGTGGAATCACGTCAAGTATTTGCCAGTGGTTTAGTTATCCGCGATCTGTCTATGACGGTGAGCAATTTTCGTAGTACACAATCTCTACCCGAGTATCTTAAAGCCAATAATGTAGTTGCTATTGCCGATATTGATACACGTAAGCTGACGCGTATTTTGCGCAGCAAAGGTGCGCAAAATGGCTGTATCGCTACTGGTGATGACGTGGAGGCTGCATTAGCTGCGGCACGTGGCTTTGCTGGCTTGGCGGGTATGGATCTAGCGCAGGTGGTGACGTGCGATAAGTCTTATGAGTGGTCGCAGCGCGAGTGGGTGTTGAGTGATGGCTATAGTGATCTCACTGACGCGAAATTCCATGTGGTGGCATATGATTTCGGTGTGAAACGCAATATTTTGCGCATGCTAACTGAGCGTGGTTGTCGTGTTACGGTTGTGCCAGCGAAAACCAGTGCTGCTGATGTGTTGGCATTGAAGCCAGACGGCGTATTTTTGTCTAACGGCCCTGGTGATCCAGAGCCTTGTGATTACGCAATTAAAGCTACTCAGCAATTCCTTGAAGTGGGTATGCCATTGTTCGGCATTTGCCTAGGACATCAAATTCTTGGTTTGGCTGCGGGCGCGAAGTCGGTGAAGATGAAGTTCGGTCATCGCGGTGCGAACCATCCAGTGCAAGATGTTCAGACTAAGCAGGTGATGATTACCAGCCAAAACCATGGTTTTGCCGTGGATGCGGAATCGCTGCCAGCAAATGCGCGTGTGACGCACATTTCCCTGTTTGATGGAACGTTGCAAGGTTTTGAATTGACTGATAAACCCGCATTCTGTTTTCAAGGACACCCCGAAGCAAGCCCCGGCCCGCATGATGTGGACGGCTTGTTTGATCAATTTGTTGGAATGATGGAGGAGAACGTGAAGCGTGAAATGTGAAACGTGAAATGAGGGCTGTGTGCTGCCCTTGTTTTCCACTTTTTACCTTTCATTTTTTACCGTCAAAGAAATGCCAAAACGTACTGACTTAAAATCTATTCTCATCATCGGTGCTGGCCCTATTGTTATCGGGCAGGCGTGCGAGTTTGATTATTCTGGCGCGCAGGCTTGTAAGGCGCTGCGCGAAGAGGGCTATCGCGTTGTTCTGGTGAACTCGAACCCAGCGACCATCATGACTGATCCTGATATGGCTGATGCGACTTACATTGAGCCAATTACTTGGCAGGTCGTAGAGAAAATTATTGCTAAGGAAAAGCCGGATGCCATCTTGCCGACCATGGGCGGGCAGACAGCGCTGAATTGCGCGCTGGATTTGGCTAAGCATGGCGTGCTGGAAAAATATAACGTCGAGATGATTGGCGCCAGCAAGGAAGCCATCGACATGGCCGAAGATCGCGAGAAGTTCAAGCAGGCGATGACACGCATTGGTCTGGCCTCGGCGCGCTCGACCATCGCGCACAGCATGGAAGAGGCCTTGCAAGTGCAGCAGGTGATGGGCTATCCGACGGTCATCCGTCCATCCTTCACCATGGGCGGCTCCGGTGGCGGTATTGCCTACAATCGCGAAGAATTTTTGGAAATTTGCGAGCGTGGTTTGGAAGCCTCTCCGACCAAAGAGTTGTTGATTGAAGAGTCGCTGCTCGGCTGGAAAGAGTTCGAGATGGAAGTGGTGCGTGATCGTGCCGACAATTGCATCATCATCTGTTCGATCGAAAATCTCGATCCGATGGGCGTGCACACCGGTGACTCGATCACCGTGGCCCCAGCACAGACGCTGACCGACAAGGAATACCAGATTCTGCGTGATGCCTCCATCGCGGTGCTGCGCGAAATTGGCGTGGATACCGGTGGCTCCAACGTGCAGTTCGCCATCAATCCGGATGACGGTCGCATGGTGGTGATTGAGATGAATCCGCGCGTGTCGCGTTCGTCGGCGCTGGCTTCTAAGGCGACAGGCTTCCCGATTGCCAAAGTGGCAGCCAAGCTGGCCGTTGGGTTTACGCTGGATGAGTTGCAAAATGATATTACGGGTGGTGCAACGCCGGCTTCGTTTGAGCCGACTATCGACTATGTAGTAACCAAGATTCCGCGTTTCGCTTTTGAAAAATTCCCGCAAGCCAATGACCGCTTGACCACGCAAATGAAATCGGTGGGTGAGGTGATGGCGATTGGCCGTACCTTCAAAGAGTCATTTCAGAAAGCCTTGCGAGGTCTTGAAGTTGGCGTGAACGGGCTGGATGAAAAGTATAGCGATCAAGATGCCGTTGTCTCGGAGCTGGGTAACCCCGGCCCTGAGCGTATCTGGGCGGTGAGTGATGCCTTCCGCTTTGGTATGAGCGTGGAAGAAGTATTTAACATCAGCAAAATCGATTTTTGGTTTTTGGTGCAAATAGAAGACCTGATTCTGCAAGAGAAGTCATTGAGCGGGCGCACCTTGGAAAGCTTGAGTGCGGACGAGTTGCGCAGTTTGAAGCGCGATGGTTTTGCTGATGCGCGTATTGCCGACTTGTTGGGTATTCATGATGAATCAGTGCGTGCCTATCGTCACGCGCTGGGCGTGCGTCCGGTATACAAGCGTGTAGACACCTGTGCGGCTGAATTTTCAACCAATACGGCGTATATGTATTCGACCTATGAGGAAGAGTGCGAGTCGCAGCCAAGCAATAACAAAAAAATCATGGTGTTGGGTGGCGGGCCGAATCGTATCGGTCAGGGTATTGAGTTTGACTATTGCTGCGTGCACGCCGCTTTGGCGATGCGCGAGGATGGTTATGAGACCATTATGGTCAACTGTAATCCTGAGACGGTTTCTACCGACTATGACACTTCTGATCGTTTGTATTTTGAACCGCTGACACTGGAAGATGTGCTGGAAGTGGTAGCGGTCGAGAAGCCTATTGGTGTGATCGTGCAGTACGGCGGACAGACGCCGCTGAAGCTGGCGCATGGTTTGGAAAAGAACGGCGTAGCTATCATTGGTACGACTCCGGATATGATTGACTGCGCGGAAGATCGCGCTCGCTTTCAAGCGATGTTGAGTAAGCTGGAGTTGAAGCAGCCGCCCAATCGCACTGCTAGCAATGTGGCAGACGGTGTTGCGGGCGCGAACGAAATTGGTTATCCACTGGTGATGCGTCCTTCTAATGTGTTGGGTGGTCGTGCGATGGAAATTATCCACGCGCAGCCTGATCTGGAGCGCTATATGCGCGATGCAGAGGAAATGTCTAAGACATTTCCGGAGCGCCTGCCGATTTTGTTGGATCGTTTCCTGAATGATGCTATCGAAGTGGATGTGGATGCCGTGTCAGATGGCAAGCAGGTCATTATTGGCGGCATCATGGAGCATATTGAAGAGGCGGGCGTGCATTCTGGCGATTCAGCTTGTTCATTGCCCCCATATTCTTTGTCGGTCAAGCTTCAGGATGAGTTACGCCGCCAGACAGTGGCGATGGCTAAAGAACTCAATGTGGTCGGCCTGATGAATGTGCAGTTTGCTATTCAAGGTGAGACAGTCTATGTGCTGGAAGTAAACCCACGCGCTTCACGTACCGTGCCTTTTGTGTCAAAAGCAACAGGCGTGCCTTTAGCGAAAGTCGCGGCACGTTGCATGGCAGGTCAGACATTGGCAGAGCAGGGCGTGACTAAGGAAGTGATTCCGCCTTACTACTCAGTCAAAGAAGCGGTGTTCCCGTTTATCAAGTTCCCTGGAGTGGATACGATTCTCGGGCCTGAGATGAAGTCAACAGGCGAAGTGATGGGCGTAGGCGAAACTTTTGCTGAAGCATTCGTCAAGTCGCAACTGGCCGCGAGTGTAAAGCTGCCGAAGACAGGTAAGGTGTTCGTCAGTGTGCGCGAGGCAGATAAGACAGGTACGGTTGAGGTGGCACAAGCCCTGCACGACTTGGGCTTCGCAATTGTCGCTACACGCGGAACAGCATTAGTCATCTCTGAGGCGGGTATTCCGGTATCGTTGGTGAATAAGGTTGCTGAAGGTCGTCCACATGTCGTTGACATGATTAAGAATGGCGAAATTCATCTTATTTTTAATACGGTTGATAGCAAGCCTTCAGTGATGCGCGATTCGTATTCTATTCGCCATGCTGCATTGCAAGGACGAGTAACTTATTACACAACGCTGGCAGGCGCACGCGCGGCTTGCATGGGAATGCAACACCTGGCTGAGTTGCAGGTGTATGACGTGCAATCTTTGCACCGTCGCTTAACGAAATAGTACGAAGGAAGGATGCAGTATGAGTAAAGTTCCCTTAACCGTGATTGGCGCAGAAATGATGCGCAATGAGCTGCATCGTTTGAAATCGGTGGAGCGTCCATGGGTTATTAATGCTATTTCAGAAGCGCGTGCGCAGGGCGATTTGTCTGAAAATGCAGAATATGAAGCCGCTAAAGAAAAACAGTCTTTTGTTGAAGGCCGTATTGTCGAGCTGGAATTTAAGCTGGGTAGTGCACAAGTTATCGACCCTAAAACACTTAACGCCGAGGGGCGCTGTGTGTTTGGTGCGACGGTAAAAATGGAAGATGTTAATTCGGGCGATGTGATTACCTACCAAATCGTCGGCGACGATGAGGCAGATATCAAACAACGTAAGATTTCGATCAGTTCTCCAATTGCCCGAGGGCTCATCGGAAAGTCGAGCGGAGATATTGCTGAAGTGCGTGCGCCGGGCGGCGTGCGTGAATACGAAGTGATTGAGGTTCAGTACATTTAACTGCTGGAAAGGGAGAAGAGTGAAGGGGGAAGGGAAAAACCTAGTGCATGGGAATAAAAGAGGTTTTCCCTTCCCTCTTCTCCCTTTACCCTTCTCTAGCTATTAAGCGCGACTACCCAGTTGTTTTTTACTTAATGGTTTGCCTTTTTTACGCTTGGTTGGGCTAGCGAGTGGAATGTCCAGCGGGCGATAAACTACCAGCATTTTACCTATGTGTTGGACGGAGCCAGCGTGTAGCGTTGTGCAGATTTCTTGGTGCATGGCGCTACGCAGTTCACGATCATCATTCATTACGCGAATCTTAAGCAGGTCATGACTTTTTAAACTGCGCTCGATTTCTTCCAAAACCGAGGGAGTTAGTCCGGCGTTGCCAATGATAACGATAGGACTGAGTGTGTGAGCGCGAGCTTTTAGCTCCAGGCGCTGTGCAACAGAGAGATTCAACATGATATTCCTTAAAGTGAGAACGGATTCTAAACGATGAAGGCATCTAAAACCAGCAAACAATGGATGCGTGAGCATATGAACGATACTTATGTGCAGCGTGCGCATAAAGATGGTTATCGTTCGCGTGCCGCATATAAGTTGCTGGAGATTGATGAGCACGACCATTTGCTTAAGCCCGGCATGGTAGTGGTTGACTTGGGGGCAAGCCCTGGAGGTTGGTGCCAAGTGGTAGCGGACAAGCTAGGGAAGAATAGTAAAATCATTGCATTGGATTTGTTGCCGCTGACTCCGCTACCGCATGTGGAGTTTATTTTGGGTGACTTTCGAGAGGATGACGTGCTGGCGCAACTTGAAGAAAAATTAGGCGGTCAGAAAATAGGGCTTGTAATTTCCGATATGGCCCCCAATATCAGTGGTATCGGCTCAGTGGATCAGGCTCGTGGTATATATCTAGCTGAATTGGCCTTGGAGTTTGCGGTGCAGAATCTTAAGCCGGACGGGGCTTTTTTAGTTAAGGTGTTTCAAGGGGTCGGTTTCGAGGATTACTTGAAATTGGTGCGCAGCCACTTTGTAAAAGTGCTGAGCCGCAAGCCCAAGGCATCACGTGATCGTAGTAGTGAAGTGTATTTGGTAGGTTTAGGAAAGCGTTAGTTCGCTAGAGTTTAATTTCGTGTAATGATTTGATTATTCTTCCATGTGCATTCGGGAGGAAAGCGAGAGGGAATTTTGCCCTTGAGTAATCAGGTCGGACAGTGTTTAATGCGCAGACGTTTATGCAGCTCATTGAGGGCCAATAGTGAATAATTTGTTTAAGAGTGTTGGAATTTGGATGGTTGTAGCCTTAGTGCTTATGACCGTATTTAACCAGTTTAATTCGCGCCAGATGTCGCCGACGCAGGCACATTTGGATTATTCGCAATTTCTGGACGAGGTGAAGAGAGGCCATATCCTCAAGGTCGTCATTGAAGGACGCACCCTTAGAGCCACTACGGCGGATGGTTCGCGCGTCACTAGTTATGCGCCTAGCGACCTGTGGATGGTTTCAGATTTGCTGAAGAACGGTGTCAAAATAGAGGCGAAACCTGACGAAGAGCAAGGATTTTTCACTCAAGTATTTATTTCTTGGTTTCCAATGCTGTTGCTTATTGGTGTGTGGATGTTTTTTATGCGCCAAATGCAGGGCGGCGGCAAGGGCGGTGCATTTTCCTTCGGTAAGAGCAAAGCACGTTTGTTGGATGATGCGAAAGAAAGTGCCACATTTGCCGATGTTGCTGGCTGTGATGAGGCCAAGGAAGAAGTTTCCGAGTTGGTGGACTTTTTACGTGACCCGAGCAAGTTTCAGAAACTTGGTGGACGTATTCCGCGCGGCGTATTGATGGTGGGTAGTCCTGGTACAGGTAAGACCTTGTTGGCTAAAGCCATCGCTGGCGAAGCCAAAGTGCCATTCTTTTCAATCTCCGGTTCAGACTTCGTTGAGATGTTCGTTGGTGTGGGCGCTGCACGTGTGCGCGACATGTTTGAACAAGCTAAGAAAAACTCACCTTGTATTATTTTTATTGACGAAATTGATGCCGTTGGTCGCCAACGTGGCGCAGGCATGGGTGGCGGCAATGACGAGCGCGAGCAGACACTAAACGCTTTGCTGGTTGAGATGGATGGTTTTGAAGGAGCGAGCGGCGTTATCGTAATCGCCGCTACTAACCGTCCTGATGTGCTTGATTCCGCACTGTTGCGTCCCGGTCGTTTCGACCGTCAGGTAGTTGTGCCATTGCCGGATATTCGCGGTCGTGAACAAATTCTGAACGTACATATGCGCAAAGTGCCAGTGGCAACTGACGTGAAGCCCGATGTTTTGGCGCGCGGTACACCGGGTATGTCCGGTGCTGATTTGGCTAATCTGGTGAATGAGTCGGCGTTGTTCGCAGCGCGTCGTGGTAAGCGTTTCGTAGAGATGGATGACTTTGAATCGGCTAAGGATAAAATCATGATGGGTGCGGAGCGTCGCACGATGATTATGCCGGAAGAAGAGCGTCGCAATACGGCTTACCATGAGTCTGGTCATGCGGTGGTGGCGAAGCTGCTACCTAAGTGTGATCCAGTGCACAAGGTCACCATTATTCCGCGTGGTCGTGCTTTGGGCCTGACGATGCAGCTACCTTCGGAAGATCGTTACAGCATGGACAAGAATCGTATTCTGGATACGCTGGCTGTGTTGTTCGGTGGTCGTATTGCCGAAGAGATATTCATGAATCAGATGACTACCGGTGCTTCCAATGACTTCGAACGTGCGACTGATATGGCCCGTAAGATGGTTACTCAATGGGGTATGTCAGATGCCTTAGGCCCAATGGTCTATGGTGAAAATGACGGAGAGGTGTTCCTCGGACGTTCGGTAACGACGCACAAGAATGTCTCTGAATCTACTATGCAAAAAGTGGATGAAGAAATTCGCCGTATCATAGACCAGCAATATGCTCTGGCTCGTGGCTTGATCGAAGCCAATCGCGACAAAATTGAAGCGATGACCAAAGCCTTGTTGGAATGGGAAACGATTGATGCCGATCAGATTAACGACATCATGGATGGCAATCCACCTAGAGCACCTAAGCCGGTATACAAAGCACCACCTCCTCCGCCAGAAGATGCTGCGCCGACCGCACCTGCTGCGCCGGTTGAGCCAGCGCAAGAGACTTAAAATGGTGAAATGTGAAACGTGAAAGGTATTGCAGCCCACGTTTCACATTTTACGTTTCACGCCAATGCCCCTCCAGTGCGGTAAATTCAAACTAGATCTCTCACATCCCAGGGTGATGGGGATCGTCAACGTCACGCCCGATTCTTTTTCGGACGGCGGCAAGCATTTATCCTATCAAGCAGCTATCGACCATGCGCATCGCTTAATCGCCGAAGGCGCTGATATTCTCGATATTGGTGGTGAATCCACTCGTCCCGGTGCGCAACCCGTTAGTGAACAGGAAGAGTTGGATCGTGTGCTGCCGGTTTTCGAAGGTTTGCGCGATGTCGCTGTGCCAATTTCTATTGATACCTGGAAACCGGAGGTGATGCGTGCCGCACTCGTAGCGGGCGCGAGCATGGTAAATGACATCAATGCACTGCAAGCACCCCAAGCCTTGGCTATGCTTGCTGCTAGCGATGCTGCGATCTGTTTAATGCACAAGCAAGGCAAGCCGGACAATATGCAACTAGCACCTCAATATGCAGACGTAGTGAGCGAAGTGCTGGCTTTTTTGCGCAGCCGAGTACTGGCGACACAAGCGGCAGGTATAGCCCGCGAACGCATTGTGTGTGATCCCGGTTTCGGTTTTGGTAAGACCTTGGTGCATAATCTGTCTTTATTGAAAAATATAGCCTTGTTTGCAGAGCTTGGCGTGCCGATCTTGGCGGGTTTGTCGCGTAAATCTATGTTGGGTGCAATCACTGGGCGAGATGCGGGACAACGTCAGTCAGCCAGTGTTGCGGCAGCTTTGCTAGCCGTACAAGGCGGAGCCGCCATCGTGCGTGTGCATGATGTACGCGAAACAGTTGATGTGCTGAAAGTATGGAGCGCAGTAAACGAAGCCGCTTGAGCGCAGAGTTATATATAGCGAGCAAGGCTAGCAAAGGATTCTGCCAAATTGATATTATGTGGCGCAATGATTTCTTGAGACAAATGGAAAAATATAATGAGTAGGAAATATTTTGGTACTGATGGTGTGCGCGGCAAAGTAGGAGTGCATCCCATCACTCCTCAGTTTGTGATGCACTTGGGTTATGCCGCAGGCAAAGTGTTGGCGAGCGCGGAACATATTCAAGGAGAGCGCCCAGCAGTACTAATTGGTAAAGATACACGCATATCGGGTTATATGCTGGAGTCGGCACTTGAAGCAGGGCTTATCGCCGCCGGCATTGACGTATATTTAGCTGGACCGATACCGACACCTGCGGTGGCATATCTTACCCGTGCATTACGCTTGCAAGCGGGAGTGGTGATTTCAGCCTCACATAATCCGTTTGAAGATAACGGTATAAAGTTTTTCTCGGGTGATGGGACTAAGCTTGCTGATGATGTCGAACTCGCTATTGAAGCTGAGTTGGACAATCCAATGCATACCAATGCGTCGGAAGAGTTGGGCAAAGCCAAGCGTTTAGACGATGCGGTAGGGCGCTACATTGAGTTTTGCAAAAGCACCTTCCCTGCGGATATGAATCTGCGCGGACTTAAAATTGTGGTGGATAGCGCGCATGGCGCGACATACCACATCGCCCGTAATGTATTTCATGAACTCGGCGCGGATGTGATTTCAATCGGCGCAGAGCCTAATGGACAAAACATTAATGATGGTTACGGAGCAACCTCGCCCAAGAATTTGCAACTTGTTGTAAAACAACATCAGGCTGATATTGGTTTGGCGCTTGACGGTGATGGTGATCGGCTTATCATGGCCGATGCGCAAGGTACGCTCTATGATGGCGATCAGCTGCTGTATGTTGTCGTTAAACACCGTCAAGCACAGGGTGTGATGAAAGGCGGAGTGGTCGGCACACTGATGACTAATTTAGCATTTGAGCACGCCATGCAAAAACTGGATGTGCCTTTCGCTCGCGCTAAAGTGGGTGACCGCTATGTGATGGAGTTGCTGCAGAAAAATGGTTGGCAACTCGGTGGGGAGAATTCAGGTCATATTATTTGTCTCGACAAACACAGCACTGGCGATGGTATCGTGTCGGCGTTGCAAGTCTTGCATGCTCTGCGCGCCAGCAAACAAACACTTGCACAAGCATCATCGCATTTGGTGATGTACCCACAAATACTCATTAATGTAAAAGTGTCTGGCAACGCGGCAGAACTACTGGACCTCACTGCGGTTCAGGCGGCAGTGAGTGAGGCGGAGCAAGCATTGAATGGCAAGGGACGCGTATTGTTACGTCCGTCCGGGACAGAGCCATTGCTGCGCGTCATGGTGGAGGGTGAGGATGGCGTGAAGGTGAAGCACTGGGCTGAGAAGATTGCGGCAGTGGTGAGGCAAATGGCGGGCTAGTCACCCTGTATTAAAAGAACATAGATGGCACGGGCGAAATTGACGCAGACAGGCGCTAATATTGAAATACCCCTCTTTCCCCTGTCTGTTTAAAGCTTTGCTTTGACTGACTTGCCTATATAGTCGTTATAAGTGGATAGGCGGATCAATTTGATCGAACCCATGGGGAGAACTATATGCCTTCGTTTGTTAATACCAATATTTCTTCAGTAGACACGCAACGCAATTTGAATGCGTCGCAGGGTACGTTGAGTACTTCTATTCAGCGTTTATCTTCCGGTCTGCGGGTTAATAGCTCCAAAGATGATGCCGCTGGATTGGCGATTGCCACGCGTATGGAAAGTCAGATTCGAGGTGCGAATCAGGCGATTCGAAATGCGAATGATGGTATCTCGCTGGCGCAAACTGCAGAAAGTGCATTAGGCAATATCCAAATCAATCTAGCGCGTATGCGTGAGTTGGCCGTGCAGGGGGCAAATGCCACATCGAACTCAGATATAGATTCTATAGACAGCGAGTTTACTCAGCTCAATGCTGAGAATGTACGAGTGATCCAAGCAACTTCTTTTAATAATATTCCTTTGCTTTCAGCACCTGTCAATCAAGTCTTTCAAGTGGGGGCAAATAGTCAGGCAGGAATTGATAGCCTTACTATTTCAACTAGCACAGCATTGGTTCCAACTTCGACGACATTGGGGGGGACTTCCCAGTCAGCCCAGCTTGAAATTGCAAAGCTGGACACCGACATTGCTATGACGAACACCTTGCGTACTACGTTTGGTTCAGCTCAGTCTCGTTTTGAGTCGACTATTGCCAATTTGCAGATTGCTGCTGAGAATCAAACCGCTTCCCGTAGTCGCATAATGGATACCGACTATGCGGCCACCACTTCTGAATTAACCCGTTCGCAAATTTTGCAGCAAGCCGGTACCGCGATGTTGGCGCAGGCTAATCAATCACCCAATACTGTATTGTCGTTGTTGCGTTAACAATTTTGTAAATGGGTTTCTAGTTTTAATGCTCGTAGGTAGCTTGTATATACAAACCACGTGGAGCCATCGGCAAATCGTTAGGGATGGCGGTGCCCGGTGCTGAGCTGGGTTCACGCACATCAGCATTGAATAGATTGAGTGCTGAAGCGGTGACTCGCCATGAGTTTTTGCTTGGCGTGCTTAGGCTTAAATCTACCGTGGTGTAGTTCGATACTTGAGGTCTGACATCACCTGCAGAGCGCATACGGCCCATCACTCGGTTAACTTGGGTGCTAGCATTCCAGCCGTTCGAATAACGCCAATCGGTGCGTAAATAAAGTTGACTATGAGGCGCGTAGCCGACATCCTGCTGGGTACTGCTGTCAATGGTTTTTTGGTAAGAATAATTGCCTGTAAGGCGCAAGGCACTAGTCGCATCCCAAACTGTTTCCACTTCCAAACCGCTGCCATGTTGGCTGCCGACATTTTGATAGGTGGCACCTAGCGCTGGCGCAGTATTGCTAACTAGTTGGATGATATTTTGGGTGTTGAAACGAAATAAATTCAAATTAATTTGAGTGTTGCTTCGTGCCTGCCAAGAAAAAGCGGCTTCCATGGTTTGGATAGTTTCTGGGCGAAGTTTAGCATTGCCGTTGGCCACCGGATTAAGGTTGTACTGCTCGCTGAAAGACGGTGCACGGAAAGCTTGGCCGTAAAGAAACTTGCTCGTGATGTTTATTGTTGTGTCCCACACGAGTGCTAAGCGTGGATTGGTGGTGCTGCCGAAGTCTGAGTAGTTGTCTCGACGTACGCCTGTTGTGAGCGTCCAGTCGCGGGTAAAGTTCCATTCGTCCTGTGTATATAGATAGTTAACTCGCCGCAGATGTGGGCGAATATGGGGTTGAATCTCTGTCATGTCTATGGTGCCCAAAGTGTTCGGAATGGGTGCGCCTGTTGAGTCTAGCGTGAAATTATTAACGGTCTTAACACGGTACAGGTCGAGATAGCCGTAGCCCGTCCCGATGCGTAGATTGTGATTGTTTAAACCGCTATAGGTCGCGTTGCCAGATAGTCTAAATTGTCTGTCCCAAGAGTTTGGCCCTCCAATTAAACCGTCGCTAAATAGCTTGCCGTTCAACGTGGTTCCTGGCGGGTAGAGTTGTAAATTGTTGGGCTGGGTGGAAGCATAATGCTGTGCGGATGCAGTGATAGCTGCGCTCCAGTTTTGTGTGAACAGGGGATCGTTCCATGAGATGTCAGCATTGATGCTTTCTGCTTGTCCAAGACTGTTGGGATCTAGTGCGGAAGCAACACCAGCGCCGGTCCCAAGCTTATCGCGGAGTTTGTAAGCAGTTCTTACACGCCACTTGTCGTAGGAGGCGTTGAGGCTACCATCTATTGAGTTGTAGCCTGTGCTAACCGATCCTGGGGCTAAGCTGGTACCGAAACGAGTTGCGTTATCAGTTTGGATTATTTCTTTTATGCCATCAGTAGTGCCAACATTCAGGTAAGCAGCAACATCCACTCCACCCCATTGCCCCCCATGTTGCAACCAAGTGCTTTTGGTGTTGAAGGAGCCGAGACGTGCACCGATTGAGGTGCCCGGTGTGTCTGTCGCGGTTTTGGTAATGACATTGATGACTCCGGCATAAGCATCAGCACCATACAAGGCCGAACCAGGGCCGCGTATAATTTCGATGCGTGCGATATTTTCGACAGGCACACCCACCCAAGCATAGCCCTTGTCGCCACTGTACATGGTGGTAGTGGGTATGCCGTTTTGAAGGAGCAAGACCTGTGGATTAAAAGGACTGCTACCGCCTATGCCCCTGATAATGTAAGTTGATGGATATCGTATTGATGCACGAGAAACATGAATGCCGGGTACGGATTCCAATACCGCATCCAAGTCCTTTGCACCCATGGCCTCAATTTCTTCAGCAGTAACTACTGTAGCCACCGCTGGTGCGAGACGAAAATTTTGCTTGCTGCCAGTTGCGATGCTGATGGTGGATTTGTCGCCATAGGCCAGTGCGAGATCTTCTTCGTCTGATGTCTGTGCAATCGCTTGGCTGCTCAAAATGAAAGCAAGGCAAAAACATAGTGTGGCGTGTTGAATTATTTGTCGCATAGCTTTATATTTGATCAGCTCAATTGTATATTAACTCGGCGAGCTGAATGTGGTGAAATAGCTCGTGCGTTTGAGTCATCACTTTGACGGAGGGGCTAGCTATATCACAACGTGTAAATGGCCTGTATCCACAAAGAGCGAGGAGCCATGGGTAGGTCGTTGGGAATCAATGTGGGGGCAGATGGTTCACGGACATCGGCATTGAATAGGTTCCTTACTGAAGATGAAATATCCCATGCACCCCAAGTTGGGCTGTGTAAAGTTAAATCAACCGTAGTGTAGTCTGCCACTTGGGGACGAGTGTCCCCCGCCGTCCTCCTGCGATCCATAATCCGATTGACTTGCGCGCTGCCAAGCCAGCCACTCGCATAACGCCAGTCGCTGCGCAGATATAAGCTGTGGTGAGGGGAGTAGCCTGCATCTTGACCCGTCGCATTGTCGATAGATTCTTGAAATGCATAATTGCCCGTTAAGCGTAATTTACTGCTGTAGTTCCAGACTAATTCGAATTCCGCACCGTTGCCATGTTGTTTGCCAGTGTTGTTCATGGTGGAACCAATTGCGGGAGATGCATTGGGTACTGGACGGATGATGTCATGCATTTCGTAGTGGAAGAAATTTAGATTGATTTTAGTGTCCGCGCGCGCTTGCAATGAAAAGGCCGCCTCCACAGTTTGGTTGGTTTCTGGGCGTAAATTTGGATTGCCCTGTCGTACTGGGTTGTTGATGCTGTATTTCTCGTTGAAAGAGGGGGCGCGGAAAGCCTGTCCATAAAGGAGCTTGGCTGTCAGGTCTAAACTAGCATCCCAGACCAAGGCAATGCGTGGGTTGGTGGTGCCGCCAAAATCGGAATATTTGTCATGCCGTATGCCCGCAGTTAAAGTCCAGTCTTGGGTGAAGTTCCATTCGTCCTGAGCATAAATGTAATCCACAAAACGTCGCTGTGGGTGCATGAAAGGCGTGGTGTTGGAGAAGTCTTGGACTGAACTGAGTGGTAGCGGCTGGCCAGTTGCAGTGAGCGTAAAGTTTTTATGTTCCACAGTTTTGTATAGGTTTAAGTCGTTGTGGCCCAAGCCAAAGCGAAGCTGATGGTTGCTGAAACCTGAGTAACTGGTGAAGGCGGAATATCTAGCATCCCGCTCCCATTTTTCAGGGGCACCGAGCATTCCGTAGGGGAAGGAGCCAGTAGGGAATGTTACCCCCGCTGGGTATATCACCAGAGGGGTGACAATGGTGTCATGATATTGCAGGAGGCTGACGTTGAAACCCATGCCCCAGTCTTGTGACATGTAAGGGTCGGCCCAAGAAAGGTCTGTGCTGATGCGCTCGCTTTTCTCCGAACCCACGGGGTCTAAAGCGGAAGCGACACCTGCACCAAGTTGTAGATTGTCGCGTAATTTGTAAGCAATGTTTAAACGCCACTTTTCATAACCTAAATCGACCCCTGCATCAATAGCATCCCTCCCCGTATTGACCGAGCCAGGAGCAAGGGAGGCGGAAGTGCCGAAAATACGGTCGAGGCGGGTCTGGGCATCAGCAGAAATGGTGCGCTTGAATCCATCTGTAGTGCCAGCTCGTAGATAGCTCGCCACATTTACTGCTGCCCACTTGCCGCCGTGTTGAATCCATGCATCTTTAGTGTTGAAGGAGCCATACCGTAAGCCAAACTCGGTGCCCGGTGTGTCAGCTGCGGTTTTAGTGATGATGTTAATTACACCCGCATAAGCATCCGCGCCGTACAAGGCTGAGCCTGGTCCTCTGATAATCTCAATACGGGCGACATTTTCTAGAGGCAGGCCACCCCAAGCATTACCTTTGCTACCTGTGAACATGGTTGTAGTCGGCATGCCGTTCAGTAGCATCAGTGTTTGCGAATTACTTGGGCTATAAATTCCGCGAATAACGTAGAGAGGTGTGTAGCCAAGTGCGCTACGGGAAACGTGCATTCCCGGCACTGTTTCCAGTACTTCGTTCAAATCCGTTGCGCCCATTGCGGAGATATCTTCGCTAGTTATCACCGTGGTCACCGCTGGGGCGCGGCGCAATGCCTGTTTGCTGCCTGTGGCGATGCTGACAGTGGCTTGATCGCCGTAGATTAAGGCGAAATCTTCTTCTTCGCTTGATTGTGCAAAGGCATTGGGCTGGACAGCGTGCGCTAGAATGAGTGTAAGTGGAAGCACATACAGGTTGTTCATTCTCTTTCTCCGAAGTATAGCCAACATCGGTTGCACGCAGAGCCTCGCTGAGGGGGATTGGAACATATGCTGTGTGTTTTTATTGTCAGTTTACGCCATTCTACCCCGCCACGGTCGAATGGGTACACCTTCATAAGCAATTTTTTCACATGAGGTGGGAAAAAGCGTACCTTCTGGTTTTTCCATTGCTTCTAGCCAGCACGGGGGCATCCCCGCGAGGAACATTGGTAGGCGAAAAATATGGAACTCCCTCGGTGTAAATCCTAGATCGGCACCCAGAGACGCTGTCATGCCAGCATAATTCATGCGTAAATTGGTTTTTCGAGTTTCTAGCAGAATTTTTTCGACCTCGATAGCTATTTTAAAATGCGGGCCTTGATCAAGTTCTTGTTCTTTGGCGAGGTTAGTGAGCCAAGGCAGGCGCTCATCGCAAGAATCGATTGGGCGTCCATAACCGTATATGTGACGCAATTTGAGTTCTTCTGTTACAAAATTACGTAGCGTTTGGCCGCTGGCGAGCGCTAGCGCAGCACGCTGGAAAAAATCTATGGCGCGCAAGCCGGGGCCGCCACCATAGATGCGAGCTTCTGATATGGCTAGCGCGGCGCTCAAGCCCAATACAGGAGAGCTGCGGCTGCTGCCAGCTAGAGCCGCGACGCGGTTGTTCCAGATGCGTGCATCGGGATAGCTGGTGATGACCCAGATGCCATGTAGTAATTTGATTTGCTGGGGGGAGAGGTGGCGACCAGTGATGCTGAATACGTATAATTCCACCCAGTCGGAATCGCGTAAGTCTTGGTGCAGATCGTGTCCACGAAATACAGCGCGCGTGCCCGGCCAGCAAGCGCCAACTTTGGTGCGCAGAATGTCGGCATGGGATTCTAATAATTCAGGACCCTTCATGGTGTCTCCTTGGTCAGTGGGTCATCTTCCAGCTCAACAGGATAGAAAGGGAAGTTTTTGTAGCCATAACGTTCCTGTTCCAATGCGTGAGCCGCTGCACCGGGTAGACGCAGCAGGAGATAGAGCATCTCTCCTTCATTTGCTTGAAACCCTAAGTCTACGAATGCGGCTGCGGCGACGCCACTCATATCCAAGGGGAGTTGTACAATTTTTTCCAATTCTAGGCGTTGTGAGGTCAGCCAAGATAGGTTTGGTGTCGCACTAATGCGGGCGAGTGTTTCCAGTAATTGGCATACACTGGTAGCGGTGCTTGCGCCATGAGGGTCGAACCCAGCTGGATGCTCCGGTGCGGGCCAAGTGTCCACAATATCGTTGCGTGTGTCGCGGTGAATGTAGCTATCCCATGCGCCCAGATCGGTGCCACAATTCTGCCATGCAGTCATGGCATCGAATACTTCGCGCGCGCCACGATAACGTCCTGCCCCAACTGAGAGAGCTGCGATTAGGGAGGCCGCCGCGCTTGACCCCCCCACCCCTCCACACATTGCCGCATGAATAGATTGATCGCGCGGGCCGGGGTTTGCGAGTGCCACTGCTAAGGCTTCCAGCATGTCTAGCTCAGCAGTACAGGGTAATTCGTCGCGAAACAGTAGGATTAACATTTCTATCCAGCGGGCACTGCCCACCATCTGACCGAAGACATCGTAGCCTCGGCAATAAGCTGCACGGGTGGCAAAAGGATTGTCTGGCTCCGCCTCCTCGCGCCAGATGCGGCTTCGAATGGTGTTGCTAGGTTTATTCTTACTCATGCTGTCCTCAATTGGCAGTGATATTGATTTATAACAAGCTCATGCCCCCATCAACTACGATTTCTTCTCCAGTCATATAAGAAGAATCCTCCGAAGCAAGGAATAGGGCTACGTTGGCTATTTCATTTGGAGTGCCGAAGCGCTTGATAGGTGACTTGTGTTCGATCTCGTTTTTACGGGCGCGAATGGCATCCGGGGGCAGACCGAGTCGGTCAAATATAGGTGTGGCAATAGGGCCGGGACTAATGGCGTTAATGCGAATGCCTCGGTTAATAAGATCTAAGCTCAATGACTGAACAAGTGAGCGCAGGGCGGCTTTGCTAGCGCCATAGACACTGAAGTTTGGCGATCCTAGCTGGTTAGCAATGGAGGTGGTTACGATAACTGAACTATTCTTGTTGAGAAGAGGTAATGCTTTTTGAATGCAAAAAAACGTCCCTTTGAGATTGATGCCTATGATTTGATCAAATTGAGACTCGGATACAGCTTCAAAAGGAGCAGGGGCCGCAATTCCAGCATTGAGGAATAGCACATCTAATTGACCGTAGCGATTTGTTATCTGCTCTATTAGTGAATCTATCTCTGTCAAGCTACCCGCCTCGCTACGAATGACCAGGGTATCACTGCCTAATTCTTCTTGCGCCGCAGTCAATCTTTCTGGGTCTCTTCCTGTGATTGCTATTCGTGCCCCTTCGGCTTGGAATAATCTGGCAGCCGCAAGGCCAATGCCACTCGACCCACCAGTAATTAGCGCTGTTTTACCTTTTAATCTACCCATGTCCTTTTCCTTATAATGCATCGGGTAATGCTATTTTGGAGCACTCACTAGGTGATGCGCTCACCGATTTTGTTATGCTACGTTAGATACGGTTGAATTATTAAGCTCACTTTACGGTGCCTAGCGTTTTCATGCGCAGCATCATGGGGGGGACTTCCTCGCCATCAATGCGCACATCGATCAGGGTCGGCCCTTTGCGTTGCAAGATAGTGTCGAAATCGAGACTGTTTAGCTCTTCCGGTGAGTGGATGACATGACCGGGGATTCCCAAGGCTTCAGCAAGCTTGCAGTAATCGACTTGAGGTAATTCATAGCCGATTGGCTCAGCTTGCGCTAGCCGCTGGCCGTGCTTGACCATTCCTAAAGCGCTGTCGTTGAGAATGATAAAAACGACGGTCAACCTCTCTGTTGCAGCCACAGTGATTTCTTGTCCGCTCATGAGATAAGATCCGTCACCCGTGATGCAGACTACTGGGCAATTCGGTTTGCCGCTTGCGACTCCTATTGATGCACCAATAGCCCAGCCCATCGGGCAAAAATCCATCATAACGCGTAGCCAATTGGCCGTGCCCGAACGTAGCTTGGGGGCTGACTCATCTTTAAGTTTTGGTCTCAATTCCATCCGTCTGTTAAGTGGGACGAGATAGTGAGTTGTCCATGCCATGCTGTTGCCTGAGTCTGCGAGAAAACGGGTGCGGGGAGGGCAGCGCTCAGACAATATTTTCATTAGGCGTTGCGGTTTGATCGGAGTGGCTTCGGAATTGTAGTTTTCTGGTGACAGTAAGCTTGCTCTGCTCTGATTTTGACTGAAGTTGTTCAGAGTATTCTTCGTGTTCTTGATGTTAAACGAGGAATCGGCTTCCAATAGCTTAATCAAGCGTTCGCATGCGGAGCGGATGTGTCCTCGAACATGGAGCATAGACATGGGTGAACGTGTCAAATTTTCTTCGCAATTATCAATGTGTACTAAACGATTGTTAAGAAGGGAGTCACACCAGCCACCGCTGACAAATTCACTAAAGCCTGTGCCGAAAGCCAGCACAATATCCGGCGCGCTGGCTAATAACTCATTTGCACTGGAGTGGCCGCCAAAGCCGAATACGCCGCAATAGGCTTTGTGGTGGGGATTAATAAACCCTTTGGCATCTGGGGTAGTGATGAATAGCGCATTGCTAAGGTTGATGAGATGCATGATAGCTTCTATGGCCTCACCACAAGAAGCACCAATTACAAAGACTGCGCGCGGTGAACGAAGTAATTCTTCCTTGAGTCGCAAACATGCACTTTCATCAATTAATACAGGTGCATGTTTGAACAAATTTGCGAGGTCGTAGCTAGGGGTGGTGTGAGGGGATGTGGCGCGTAGAATGTCTAGCGGTATCGCTAGGTGAACAGGTCCGCCGGGTGCGTAATGAGCTTTCATCAGGGCGTTAGCTAGTTTTCTCTCAAACTGACCTGGGTGGGAGATCATGGCGTTATAGCGGGTGCAATGGTCAAACATCGCAAATGCGTTGACACCGGTGCTGGATGATTCTTGTAGAGCACCTCTGCCAAATGAAGACAGGACAGGTAGTCCGCTGATAGCCAGCAGTGGGGTATTGCTATCGTAGGCGCATGCCACGCCTGTGATTAGGTTGGTTGAGCCAGGGCCGGAGGTGGCGCAGCATACGCCTAAACGTCCCGTCTCACGGGCATAGCCATCTGCCATAAATGCTGCTCCGGCCTCGTGTCGCGCAATTATTGGTTTTAGTCCACCACGCCGTTGGCTGCGCGCCATAGCGTTAAAGAGCGGCTCAATGGCACCGCCGGGGACGCCAAATATATATTCGACTCCTAGTTGTTCTAGGTATGCTACGAGCAAATCAGCTATTTCGATTGTTGGAGTCGATGTTTCTGTCGCTTCAAGCTTTTTTTTATGGCTGTCAATAAACGCAATATTGGTCGGCATAGAATTGACTCCTCCTGATGGATGTCGAGCATTTTATAATGGTATGCCAGTTCTGAATGTTGGCAGTAATGCAGCTAAAGCTACTCTTTCTGGTAGGTTCGCAATGCTACCGCAAATGTCGTTGAAGGATGTTTTTTTTACGATTTTAATCGTTGTGCTAAGCAAAGTTTTGCTATTGTTGTACCCTGTTCGAAATGCATTACGTTTGGTTAATTGATTTGTGTTGTCTATCTCTAGTGATAAAAAAACACTTTGTTGAGTGTCGTGCTGGTATGAATAATGCGCTGTAAGTAGTACTATTCAGAGGGTGGTATTTAAATATAGTAATTTCAGGCTTGCGTGCCTCGGTTCACTAAAGACGATGTTGAAATAATTATTATGGGCATGCTCACAAGATTTAATAAACTCTGCGCGGCTCGCTTTTTTAAGCAGCAGGGGGCGTTATCGGCAGTTGTATTACTACTAACTGTGGCGACTCCTGCGTGGGCGATGACGAGTGATACGAATGGTTTATACATTAATAGTGCGCATACACAGGGCAATGTCGCTGAGTTGCTCAACACCATTGATTCGATTCGTTTATCCCCAGCTCATCTAAACTCAGTGTCGGAGAGTGCCTCAATCGAGGTGAGGAAGGCTATTGAGTCATATCCTGATGTGGTGGTATTTCCTATTTATTACGCTGGCCCAGCCGTTGCGACATCTGCGGCATATCGCAGACGGCTTGCAAACAAGGTTGCCGATGCCTCAGGGAAGGGTTCCATTGCGGTTATTTACCCTGATATCGGAGAGCCATACCGCAGTATATTTACTCAGATTATCGGTGGGATTGAGGAGAAGACCAAAACCCGCGTAGCGAATTTTGCGGTGGGCAAGGAAGTAGATGTTGATTCATTAAGGAAATCTTTACGTAGTCAGGATGCCAGAGTGGTGATAGCTCTGGGGCGGCGAGGAATAAAAGCGGCATCGTCTCTGAGTGATAGTATAGATATCGTAGCAGGTGGGGTGTTGACCGCGTCCGATGAAGAGTCACGCAACATGCAAGTGAACAGCCTGTCACCAGATCCGGCCTTGTTGTTTTCGCGTTTAAAGGAAATGCAGCCCAAGGTGCGGCAAGTTTTTGCCGTGTACAACCCAAGTCAAAATACATGGATGATCAATTTGGCCAAAACGGCCGCACGTGCGCAGGGTCTGAAGCTCGTGGCTTATAAGGCAAATGATTTGCGTAGTGCGATGCATGTATACAAAGATATTCTGTCGAATATGGACAGCCGTAGTGATGCCTTGTGGCTGCTTCAGGACTCCGTCACGGTGGACAATGGATCGGTGTTTCCGTTGGTGTTGCAAGAATCTTGGTCGCGTAATCTGACTGTGTTTTCGAGTAGCTTTGGCCATGTTAGGCGTGGTGTGTTGTTTTCTTTGTATCCCAACAATATTGAGTTAGGTCGTCATCTTGCGCATTCTGCGCTTGGCCTTTTGGCTGCAAGTGCAGGCGAAACATTTGGTATGTTTCCTTTGCGCGAAGTGCTGATGGCGATTAATCTGCGAACTGCTAAACACCTTGGGCTTAAAGTAAAGCGGCAGCAAGGTTTTGATATGGCTTTCCCGGAAAGGTAAGGTGAGCCACTTATGAAAATGCTTACTGACTTCTTACAAAAGCTTACCTTTCAGCGCCAACTTGGCTTGGCTATTGCGCTGGGCGTGCTATTTTTGGCATTAATGTCCTCTGTCGTTAGTTCATGGCGGGTTAATGAGCGTGTTCGCCACGATTTGATTGAGCAGGGTGTACAAATTACCGAAAATCTGGCGCGTCAAAGTGCGCTTGCTCTTATATTTGCTTCTGCTGAAAACGCCGCTGATGCAGTAAATGCCACGATGGCCTTCCCCGGAGTGGTCGGCGTGGAAATACGCCATAACGACGGCAAGCGTTTGCTAGTGCGCGGGAATTTTATTGATTCGGTTAGTAGTACAGAAGTAGTGCATACATCTGGTTTGCAAGCTGCGGCTCTGCTTGAGTCGGAAAGCACTAAGGCTTGGCATTTTTCCGCCCCTGTCTATTCTCAGCCCACTGAGGATTCTCCGTTTGGCGATGCGGCGCAGCCTGAGTTGCTTGGGCATGTCTCAGTTGTAATGAGTAAAGAAATCATGACCAAGATGACTTCCGGCATATTCTTTACCAACATGCTGACTTCGTTTTCTGTCGCAATATTGTTTTTGTTTCTAATCCGAGTCCTTACAAGGGGAATTACGCAGCCACTTAGTCAGTTGTCGGACAGTATGGGACGCGCGCAAAGAGGGGAGTCGCAAGTACGGGCGATACCCTCCGGCCCTAAGGATATTGCTGAAATGGCGCATGCATTTAACAGAATGATGTCGGAGCAGGAAGAACGTGAGGCCGATTTGCGTGTTGCTGCCATAGCTTTTGAGACAGAAGAGGGCATGATGGTAACCGATGGGGATACTCGGATCATTCAGGTTAATCAGGCCTTCACGCGGATTACTGGTTACAGTATGGAAGATGCGATCGGACAAAAGCCGTCCATGTTGAAGTCGGATATTCAAAATCAGGAATTTTTCCGTTATTTGTGGGAAGGCTTGAAGCGCGACAAATGCTGGCAAGGCGAAGTATGGAACCGGCGCAAAAATGGCGAAGTGTATCCAGAATGGCTGAACATCACAGCGGTGATGAGCAATGATGGCAAGCTCACGAATTACGTTGGCTCATTTATTGATATTTCAGAGCGAAAACGTGCTGAAAATGAAATTCACCATCTGGCCTTTTACGATTCGCTTAGCTCATTACCTAATAGGCGCTTGCTGTTGGATCGGCTGCGTCAGGCCGTTGCAAATGGCATCCGTAATAGAACCGGATGCGCGCTGTTATTCATTGACCTAGATAACTTTAAAACGTTGAACGATACCAAAGGGCACGGCATTGGTGACATGCTGCTAGTCGAGGTGGCAAAACGCTTGCTGTCCTGTGTGCGCGAGGGTGATACGGTGGCACGCTTTGGTGGGGATGAGTTCGTGTTGTTGCTGGAAGGCTTGAGTTTGCAAAATGCGCTGGCCGCTATGCAAGCCCAAGGAGTGGGGGAGAAAGTATTGGATGTGGTTAGTCAACCATATTCTCTTGATGGCAATGAATTCCATAGCTCGTCAAGCATGGGGATTACGCTGTTTGCCAATTTCACTCAAAAACTCGACGAATTGCTTAAGCAAGCTGATACGGCCATGTATGAGGCGAAAAAAGCTGGGCGTAACACGCTACGCTTTTTTGATCCCGCAATGCAAGAGGAATTGGAAGTCCGCGCTCAAACTGATGTGGGATTAAGAGATGCATTACGTAATCAGGAATTCCAACTCTACTACCAGATGCAGGTTAATCATGAGGGGAGAATTCTGGGCGCGGAAGTATTGCTGCGCTGGATACACCCTGAGCGCGGCTTGATTTCACCGCTGCAATTTATTCCGCTTGCGGAGGAAAATGGACTCATTCTGCCAATCGGGCACTGGGTGCTAGATACTGCTTGTCAGCAGCTTAAAGAATGGGAGGCGAATCCGAGCACCAATCATCTGCAGCTAGCTGTCAATGTGAGTGGACGGCAATTCCGTCAGACGGATTTTGTCGAACAGGTGTGCGAAATAATCACTCGGACTGGGATCAATCCAACGCGCCTTAAGTTAGAGTTGACCGAAAGTATTGTGCTTGACGATGTTGACGACACTATCACCAAAATGCATGCGTTGAAGAAAGTCGGTGTGAGCTTTTCTATGGATGACTTTGGAACGGGCTATTCATCGCTGGCTTATTTGACTCAGTTGCCACTCAATCAGTTGAAGATTGATCAATCATTTGTGCGCCACATTGGCAGCAAGGCCTCAGATGCGACCATCATTCAAACCATCATCGGCATGGCCAATAATCTAGGTATGGAAGTGATTGCCGAAGGCGTAGAAACTCAGGCTCAGCGCGACTTTCTAGAGAGAATGGGATGCGAGCATTATCAAGGTTACTTCTTTGGTAGACCTGTCCCCTTGAATAATTTTAGTCAGGCTCTTTTGACTGTCAATTGATGTCGGTGTAGGCAGTAATTCTGCATTGCTCTGTTCATTCTGTCATAAAAACCTCACCACAGAGACACAGAGAAAATCAAAACATCAACTACTTACGCCGTAGCAGCGACCTTCCATCGGGTGAGCCAGCAAAGCGATGGATGCTGTAGTTTTTACTCTGTGTTCTCTGTGTCTCTGTGGTGTAACTGCGGTTTTAATGTTTTTAGGTTTGTTTGACGTAGGGTAACGGAAAATTAACGCGCTCCTCAAAAACTCACTTAGCCATAAATGAACACGGAATTGCACAGCTCAATTCACAGCTAAATGAGTTGCCGAATTCCCTTAGGTGATCACTGTCGGAGCCTCGCGCCCCGTACGAATTTTCAATTCTGAAATCTGCAATGCAATAGCGATCAACTCTTTTAAAGCCACTTGTGCGTCGAGGTGGTGATGTTGTTTATCGGCCTCGTAAGCCTCCAGATATACACGTAGTGTCGCGCCTTCCGTGCCAGTGCCAGATAAGCGGAACACGATGCGAGAACCATCGCTAAAAATGATGCGCACGCCCTGCCCCTTGCTTACGCTGTTATCCACTGGGTCGGTGTAGCTAAAGTCGTCACAGGTGTTTATTGTATATTTACCGAATTGCTTACCAGTGAGTGTGCTGAAGCTGTCGCGCAGCAGTTGCATTACGCCGTTGGCCGCCTCAGTGGGTAAACCTTCATAGTCGTAGCGCGAATAGAAGTTGCGTCCGTATTTCGCCCAGTGTTCGACAACAATGTCTTCCACCGATTGTTTGCGAGCCGCGGCAATATTGAGCCAGAACAGCACTGCCCATAGGCCGTCTTTTTCTCGTATATGACTGGAGCCGGTGCCGAAGCTTTCTTCGCCGCACAAGGTCACTTTTCCTGCATCCATCAAGTTGCCGAAAAATTTCCAGCCTGTAGGTGTTTCGAAGCAGGGGATGTTTAAGGCTTTGGCAACACGATCAACTGCGGCACTGGTTGGCATCGAGCGTGCCACCCCAGCTAAACCTTGCTTATAGCCTTGCACCAATGTGGCATTGGCTGCGAGCAGGGCAAGACTGTCGGAGGGAGTGACGAAGAAGCGCTTGCCCAGAATCATGTTGCGATCACCGTCGCCATCCGAGGCGGCACCGAAATCCGGCGCGTTTTCGCCGTACATGATTTCAACTAAATCGTGCGCATAAGTGAGATTGGGATCGGGATGTCCACCGCCGAAATCTTCCAAAGGCACACCATTCATCACGCTACCCACAGGCGCGCCGAGGCTGCGCTCTAAAATCTCCTGTGCATACGGCCCATTCACCGCGTGCATGGCATCGAATTTTATTTTGAATCCGCTGGCAAACAAGGCGCGTATCGCGGCGAAATCGAATAAGGACTCCATCAGTTCCGCATAGTCGCTTACTGCGTCGATTACCTCAACTTGCATCTCGCCTAGCGTACTTGTACCCAATTCATCCAAGGCCACATTGCTGGCTTCAAGAATGCGATATTCATTAATAGTCTTAGTTTTGGCAAAGATCGCCTCGGTCACAGTTTCGGTTGCAGGGCCACCGTTGCTGCTGTTGTATTTAATGCCGAAGTCGCCGTCCGCACCGCCGGGGTTATGGCTGGCAGAAAGAATGATGCCGCCATAAGTCTGATGTTTGCGAATAACGCAGGAAGCCGCTGGGGTAGAGAGAATGCCGCCGCGTCCCACCAATACTTTGCCAAAACCATTTGCAGCCGCCATTTTTAAAATGATTTGAATGGCTTCGCGGTTGTAAAAGCGTCCGTCACCCCCCAGCACCAATGTCGCGCCCTGTGGCGCAGCGATGCTGTCAAAAATCGATTGCACAAAATTCTCAAGATAGTGCGCCTGCTGGAATACAGTAACTTTTTTGCGTAGACCGGACGTGCCGGGCTTTTGATCGGAAAATGCTTGAGTGGAGATGGTGCGTATGCTCATTATTAGCCCTCACTGGATAAATTAACCTCGGCAGTATCATATCACCGCAACATGACTTGCGGATTTTACAAGGACGTACAAACTTATCTTAAAAACCTCACCACATAAGCAGCGACTTGGCTGGTGCATTTGCCAGCCTTAGTCGATTGGTTATTACCAGCCGCTTGTTCCGCACTTTGGGGCTTAACGGAGTGGCTAGGAGCTTTATCAGAGTCACTGAGAAAAGCGAGGGATGCTGTTGTGTTTTCTGTGTGGATTTTCGCTGATTAAACAACATTTAATGCTGAGCTCTTGAATCTCCTATCGGCAGCTATTGAGTCGACCGTAAAATGGTTTTGTAGGCTGGTGGTGAGCAAAGCGAACCCCAGCAGGCGCGAGTCCAACAAAAGCTGGGGTTCGTGCCTCACCACTAGCCTACGATTTGGCGGATATTTCAATTTTTTAATGGTCGACTCAATAAGGTAAGGTGCCTCGATAAATTCAAAATAGTAAGCGAGGCAAGCCGCGAAGAAAATTTTATTGCGCCGCATATGCAGTATATGTAAGCGTTAAAATTTTCTGAGCAACGCGGTATCGCGACGTAGTTTGGATTTATAGAGGTGCCCGTAAGTGTTTGCAAGCGCTTGAAGAACTGAGTAATCTGATGGAGCTGCTAGCCATATTGACTAAGCACGATGCAGCCGTGCAAGTCGCGGCTTATGCGGATACCTGCTTTTTCTAGGTTTTATAGAGTCGCCCTTATGAGTCTTAATTACATTACGCTTGATACCTTACGCCGCAGTCATCCTGCATGGCGCTTATTGCTGGCTGACCATGCGCCGCTGGTGGCGAGTTTTCTACAAAAGGTGTTCGTCCTGCCTAATGTGCGGGGCATGGCGCAGGCGGAGCTGGTCTCGAAACTTGAAGATGAGCTGTTTCATCTGCGTGAATCGTTGGGAGATACTGCCTTTCCTAAGCCCGCAGCAAGCTATCTCGAAGACTGGACGCAGGACACGCGTGGCTGGTTGCGCAAGTATTACCCTGCGGGATCGGATGAAGCGCATTTTGATTTAACCCCCTCTACTGAAAAAGCCATCGCATGGCTGGAAAGCCTCACCCAACGAGCGTTTGTGGGCACAGAGTCACGCTTGATGACAGTGTTTGAGTTACTCCGGCAAATGGTGGAAGGCAGCGATAACAATCCCGAGGCTCGCATTCGCGAATTGGAAAAGCGTAAGTCAGAAATTGATGCCGAGATAGCACGAATCCAAGATGGCGAACTCGCGCTGCTCGACGAGACTGCGCTGAAAGATCGTTTCCAGCAAGTGTCCGCCACCGCACGGGAACTGCTGGCTGATTTTCGCGAAGTGGAACAAAACTTCCGTACTCTGGATCGTAGTACACGCGAACGCATCGCTTTATGGGAAGGCGCAAAGGGAGGTTTGCTGGAATCAATCTTCGGCGAGCGCGACGCGATTGCCGACTCCGATCAAGGTAAGAGCTTTCGAGCCTTCTGGGACTTCCTGATGTCGCCCGAACGTCAGGAAGAGCTATCTGACTTACTCAAAGCTGTGTTTGAACTACAAGCAGTGCGCGCGCAGGAACCGGATGCGCGCCTGAAACGGGTGCATTACGATTGGCTGGAAGCGGGTGAACACACCCAGCGCACAGTGTCGTTGCTATCGCAACAGTTGCGGCGTTTTCTCGACGACCAAGTGTGGCTGGAAAATCGCCGCATCATGGAGATCATCCAGCATGTCGAAGCGCATGCGCTGGCTATGCGCGAAGACATACCCAAAGACACAGCATTTATGGAGATAGATAACCTTGCGCCGAGCATTGAACTCCCCATGGAGCGCCCCCTGTTCTCAGTGCTGGTTAAACCCATACTTTCGGATCAAATACTAGCCGACGATGATGGACAAGTCTCGGCAGATGCATTATTCGGTCATGTGGTAGTAGACAAAGCGCAGCTCGCAGCACAAGTGCGCCATGCCTTGCAGATGCGTCAGCAGATTACTCTGCAAGAATTACTGGGCGAATTTCCTTTACAACATGGCTTGGCGGAACTAGTAACCTACCTCGCCCTAGCCAGTGAAGATGGCAACGCCTTATTCGATGAAGACAATAACGACCTCGTGCGCTGGGTTGATGATAATGGCGTAAGCCGAAGTGCCAATTTGCCGCGTGTGATATTTAATCGCTGAATTTTATTGCGGGTGTAGGGTGGGCAGAATTTATCTACCCATGCGGACAGCATCGAAATAGACAGCTACCGCGTGGGGATAAGAAGCTGATCACCCTGCGCACTGTTTTTGGTTTCAATGACGCTGTGGTGGATTTATACTATGGCGTACCCACATGATATTAATACCCCGAAGGAAACGCCGGAGGATTGCAAACCATGCAACAACTCGATATTTTTGCAGACTCAGTATCAGTTCAATTGAGCAACGATTTGATTGCTGCGTTGCTTAGTTTTGATCACGCGGCTGCGTGCCAGACTTTGCAGCATCTAACAAAAAACGATCCTCAGCATATCGGCTTGGACCAATATCAAATGCTGTGCGACTTCATTGGGGCGAGGGCCGACAATTTTGATAATCCAAACTGGTCACCCGCCCCCGCAGCTATTGCCGCAGATGAGCAATTGCTACGGGAAAAGATAATCCCTGCGGCTAAGGTTATGGGACGTGCGGGGAATAAACTGGCGCATAAATGTTGGGGCATGCTGGCCAAAGCATCCGAGAGAGTTGGTGTTGACTCTAAGCACAGTGATTACTTCGCCGCCGAACTATATTTACGTGCGCAACAGTTTACTGATGTCGTGCGTATAGCCCAAAAAGTACCGGGTGCAGAAATGCGTGCAATAGTGCAACGCTGGCTGGGATTGGGATATTACGGTTGCGGAAAATCAGCGCCAGCTAGGAGCGCCGCACTGCGCTACGCTTGGCTAGCACCACAACAATTTGATGATTTCGTCGATGAAGCCAGCGACAAGCAATTGGCACGCGACTGGGGTGACTTTCAGGTCGAACTGGGGGAGCTTGACGCAACGTGGTTTCCCGCTTGGTGCGAGAATGAGAAAAAGGAAGGGCTCTCCATACGGCAAAACCTACCCAAAAGTGACGGGGGCATGGCGTATCGCCTGCTTATAAGCTTGTCAATACGCGAGCGAGGTGGCCTGTGTAGCGCGGTATATGAAGAACGCTCACGCCTGAAACAACTGAATGAAAGCTTCTTCGCATATTATATGCAACGACGAGCTGATCTGGATGAACGAGTAACATAATCCAATAGAAAATAGCGTCATACCGACGCAATAACGATAGCGCTCTACACGGTCTGGGTAATTAGTCGGCGGTGGTAATCATAAAGCTGTTTACCCACTCTGCTATAACAGCCATAATTCAGGGTGGTAAACTCTCGGCTTAATGGTTAAACAATTTTCAGGGCACCTCTATTAATCCAAACTACGTCGCGATACTGCGTTGCTCAGAAAATTTTAACGCTTACATATCATACATATGTGGCGCAATAAAATTTTCTTCGCGCCTTGCCTCGCTTAGTATTTTGAATTTATAGAGGCACCCATTCAGCGAATGACGGAGGCATGATGAGTATCCCCATGGCGCTGAGATTGAATGCACAAGAATATCTGTAAGGTGAATTGACTGGCGAGATTCGCCATGAATATGTTGATGGTGAAGTCTATGCTATGGCGGGCGCAGGTGAGGCGCATAACTTAATCGTCGGAAATGTTTTTTGTAAGTTGCGCGACTTTGCGCGTGGTGGCCCATGCTGGGTATTTATTGCCGACATGAAGTTGCATGTGAAAACGTGGAAAGCGTATTGCTACCCTGATATTTTGGTGACTTGCGACCCGACTGACGACCATAATTATTTTAAAGAGCGCCCCAGTCTAGTGGTGGAGGTGTTGTCGGCCGGAACGGAAAGCACTGATCGCAGAGAGAAGATGTTAGCTTATCGCACTTTGTCAACTTTGCAGGAGTACGTGCTCATTGCTACGGAAAAACGCAAGGTGGAAATATATCGCCGCGATGAGGATGATGAATGGCAACTCACGGCGGTCAGTTCGGACACCGTTTTTTTGCTGGAAAGCGTTGGTCTCAGCATAACGCTGGATGAGATTTATGAAGATGTAAAGCTAGATGCACTGTCGCGAAGTTTTGCCGAACTATTAAACTAATCGCTATGTTGATGACCCCACGTTTGCCAGATGCCGGCTTTTGATTACGAGTAAAGAAATGCATATGAATGAAGTCGAAGGGCAGGCGTTTTCCCGCGTATTGATTGCCTTGATGAAGGGTGTCGTTTATCAGGATGCGGATGCGAATATTTGGCAGGGATTGCTAGGTTTGCAGGCCAGAGTGCGTGATCATATGGTGTTGCTGGGCCTAGAGTTGGTGTTGGATGAAGCTGAAGGTTATGCTTGGTTGAAAACGCTGGCTGCGCCCGAAGAAGGGGATGCCTTACCGCGTTTGGTGGTGAAGCGACCTTTGTCTTTTCCGGTGAGTTTGTTGCTCGCTTTGTTGCGTAAGAAAATGGCTGAGTTTGATGCTAGTGGCGAGGATACACGACTGATTTTGTCGCGCGATGAAGTGGTCGATATGGTTAGGCTGTTTCTGCCAGCTGGGGTGAATGAGGTGCGCATTGTGGATCAGATCGACAGCCATCTGAATAAAATCATCGAACTGGGTTTTGCGCGGCGTATGCGTGGGCAGACTCATCTCATCGAAGTGCGCCGCATCCTAAAGGCTTTTGTCGATGCCCAGTGGCTGGCTGATTTCGATCAACGTTTGGCGACGTATTGCATCAATGTGGGTGATTCGGAATGAAGCAAGATAATCCCTTATTAATCTGTCACTCCGCCCAAATCAGTAATGACGTGGTACTGAATCGGCTATGAATAGCGTCGCAGGCACAAGCACAATGCTGGATTTCTCCAGTCAGACAGAGCGTTCCGGCTTTCGTTTGTATCGTCTTGAGGTTTACAACTGGGGTACGTTTAACGGCAGGGTGCGCACCTTGCAAGCAGGGGGCGACAATGCTTTGCTCACGGGTGACATTGGCTCGGGTAAATCTACGTTGGTGGATGCGGTGACGACGTTGCTGGTTCCGTCTAATCGAGTCGCTTACAACAAGGCCGCAGGCGCAGAAGCCAGAGAGCGCAGTTTGCGCTCTTATGTGTTGGGTCATTACAAATCTGAGCGTAGTGAAACGGGAACATCCGCTAAACCCGTAGCCTTGCGCGATCACAACAACTACTCAGTGATTCTCGGTGTTTTTCAGAACGAGGGTTTCGGTCTTAGTATCACCATCGCTCAGGTGTTTTTCTGGGGAAAAAATACTCAGGGACAGCCTGAGCGCTTCTATTTGGTGGCGGATAGAGCAATGTCTATCGCCACTGATTTTACCGGTTTTGGCACCGATATCAGCGGTTTAAAAAAACGCTTGCGTGGTATGAGTAGTGTGGAGTTATTTGATACTTTTCCGACCTATGCGGCCACTTTTCGTCGTCGTTTTGGCATCGAAAACGAACAGGCGCTAGAGCTGTTTCACCAGACCGTGTCGATGAAGTCGGTGGGTAGTCTCACCGATTTTGTGCGTGAACACATGTTGGAAGCTTTTGATGTGGAGTCGCGCATTAAGGCGTTGATTCATCATTTTGACGACTTGAACCGAGCTCATGAAGCGGTGCTTAAAACCAAAGATCAGGTTTTACGCCTGTCGCCGCTGGTGACCGATTGTGCGCGTTTTGATGAGTTGACTACGCAAATTGCAAGCTGGCGCAATTGCCGCGAGGCTTTGAAACCGTATTTTTCTTTGCTCAAGGCTGAATTGCTGGAAAAGCGCTGCTTAAATTTGCAGGAAGAGGCGGAGCGTTTAGGCAGCAAAATTCAAGCATTAAAAGAGGCTCGGGGCACTCAACAAGGCGAGCGCGACGATATCAAGCGCGCTATCGCGGAAAACGGCGGTGACCGCATTGAGCGCATCGCTTCGGAGATTCAAGCCAAGCAACAAGATAAAGCTAAAAAATCGACTCGAGCTGAACGTTATGCCGAATTGGCGCAGCGTTTGGCAATTGTGCCTGCCAAAGATGTAGATAGCTTTGTGGCGAATCGTCGTCTTTTTGATGAACTGCGCGAAACTTGCCAAACTCAAGATGCAGAATTGCAAAATCAGCAAACCGAAGCAGGGGTTGATCTGCGCGGATTTAAGCAGGAACACGACACGATTACGGCAGAAATAGTCTCCCTGAAAAAACGCCGTAGCAATATTCCAGAAGCACAAATCGCCATTCGCAGCATGCTTTGTGCGGCACTCAAGGTGGCGGAAGAAACCATGCCCTTCGCTGGGGAATTGATTCAGGCGCGCGCTGAAGATGTCGCGTGGGAAGGCGCTGCCGAAAGGTTGCTGCATAATTTTGGTGTTTCACTGTTGGTGCCGGAAAAACACTATGCTGAAGTCTGCGCTTGGGTTGAGCAAACCCATTTGCGGGGGCGTTTGGTCTATTACCGCGTAAGGGAAAGCCAGAAGGAGGTGAGTGCTTCATCTCATGCCGACTCCTTGGTGCGCAAACTTGCTGTCAAGCCGGATTCGCCATTTTATAGCTGGCTGGAAAGTGAGCTAGCGCGCCGCTTCGATTATGCCTGTTGCGACACGCTGGAACAATTTCGCCGTGAGCGTCAGGCCATTACTCGCGCCGGGCAAGTGAAGGCGGGCGCGGATAGGCACGAAAAAGATGACCGCCATCGCCTTGATGATCGCAGCCGTTATGTGTTGGGCTGGAGCAACGAAAATAAAATCGCGGCGCTTGAGAAACAAGCCAAAGGTTTGGAAGGGCAGATGCAGTCGCTTGGCGACATTATTGCTAAGACTTTGCAGCAGCGCAGCAAGCTAGCTGAGCGTCTGCAATGCTTGGCGCAGATCGGCGAATACAGCGATTTTGGCGAGCTTAACTGGCAACCTGTCGCATTAGCTATTGCCGGACTAGAGGCCGAAAAGAAAACACTGGAAGCAGCATCCAATATGCTGCAAACCTTGGGCATCCAGCTCAAAGCACTAGAAGGAAAACTTAATCAGACGGAAGAAGATTTGGGGGAGCGCAACAAGGAATTTGCCCGCAATGAACAAAAGCAGGAGCAGGCAAAAGCCTTGCTGCTTGAGTGCCAAACGTCGGTTGCAGCATTTGATCCCGCTCAAGCTGAAACAAGGTTCGTGCAACTGGGCAGTTTGCGCGCCGAAGCTTTGGGTGAGCATACGTTGAGCGTGGAATCGTGCGACAACCGCGAGCACGATATGCGCGAATGGTTGCAGAAAAAAATAGACGCAGAAGACGGCAAGCGCAACCGTCTACAAGAAAAAATCGTCAAGACCATGCAAGAATACCGCAACAAATATCCGTTAGAAACCAAAGATGCGGATGCCAGCGTGGATGCGGCTCAAGAATATCGCGACATGTTGCAACAATTGCAAGCCGATGATTTGCCACGTTTTGAAGCGCGTTTTAAAGAGCTACTAAACGAAAATACTATCCGCGAAATCGCCAATTTTCAATCGCAGTTGGCACGTGAACGCGAAACCATACGCGAACGCATTGAGCGTATTAACGTTTCGCTGGCGCAGATCGACTACAACCCCAATCGCTATATTTTGTTGGAAGCGCAGGCCAGTACGGACATGGAATTACGCGACTTTCAGCAGGAGTTGAAAGCCTGTACTGAGGGCGCGCTAACGGGGTCAGAAGACGCGCAATATTCCGAGGCGAAATTCCTGCAAGTGAAGGCGATTATCGAGCGCTTTCGCGGACGTGAAGGCAGCACGGAACTAGACCGACGCTGGACGCGCAAAGTCACCGACGTGCGCCAATGGTTCGCGTTCTCCGCCTCCGAACGCTGGCGCGAAGACGATAGCGAACACGAACACTACACCGACTCCGGCGGCAAATCCGGCGGGCAAAAAGAGAAACTGGCTTACACCATTTTGGCCGCCAGCTTAGCCTACCAGTTTGGACTGGAGTGGGGCGAAGCACGTTCGCGTAGCTTCCGTTTCGTGGTCATCGACGAAGCCTTCGGACGAGGTTCGGACGAGTCGGCGCGCTTCGGTTTAGAGCTATTCAAACGGCTTAACCTGCAACTGCTAATCGTCACCCCCTTGCAAAAAATTCACATCATCGAACCCTACGTCGCCAGCGTCGGTTTCGTTCACAACGAAGCAGGCAAAGATTCACAATTACGTAATCTCAGCATCGAAGAATATCGCGCCGAGCGAGATGCGAGACAGGTATGAGAGTGATAGCCCGCCATTCCGGCGCAGGCTGGAATCCAGCCATAAAACACATCCTGCGCAGCAGAAAAAAAGAGGTGCGGCTAAACCTAGAAAAAGCAGTTTCACCACAGAGACACCGAGAACACAGAGTAAAAACACAAACACCCCCCGCTTTACTGGCGCACACTATGGTTAGTCGCCGTCACGACTATAAGTTGTTGATGTTTAGATTTTCTCTGTGTCTCTGTGGCTCTGTGGTGAGGTTTTTAGAATGAGTAGTTGGTCTACCTCAGAAGACATCCGTAACCGCATTCGCCGCGACTGGGATAATGGTCGCATTCTGAGCGGGGATACGATTTTCCCCTTGCGCACCCCCCTGAAGAAACCCGATTCGCGGGCACTTGCCGCACAATTTGAATCAGCGCGGCAGTGGATTTCCAGCTTGACTGCGGCGAGTGGTTTTCAGTTGGAATGGCGCGAATTTAATCACCCGCAACTGGGGCGCAACCGCATCCCTGTGGCAGCGATTATCGAAAGCGAGCGGGATGCTCTGGCGCTGATCGGCAAACAGCGCGACGCAACCCGCTTTCGCACTTTAGCCGCGACTATTTCGGACGCACATCCGCCGCTGCTACCCTGGCTGTTAAAACGCCCCTTAAACGTACTCGACCAAGCCGAAAATTGGCCTCGACTAATTGCCGTGGTGGACTGGGTGCTAGCTCATCCTCGTTCGAACATCTATCTACGTCAGATAGACCTAGCGGGCATAGATAGCAAATTCATTGAACGGCATCGCGGTTTATTGGGCGAGATGCTGGACTTGGTGCTAGCGCCCGCAGCCATCGACAGCCAATTTACAGGTGCTAGCGGTTTTGAGCGGCGCTATGGTTTTAAATCCAAACCCGCGCTAATACGCTTGCGCTTTTTGGATAAAAAATTGCGCATCCAAGGACTGTCCGACCTCTGCATAAGCAGCGAAGAATTTTCCCGCCTAACACTAGTCGTGAAGCATGTATTCATCACCGAAAACGAAATCAACTTCCTCGCTTTTCCAGAAGTGCCAGACAGCCTGGTACTATTCGGCGCAGGCTACGGCTTCGATCATATTGCCCAAGCCGCATGGCTGCACCACAAAAATATTTATTATTGGGGCGACCTCGACACTCACGGCTTCGCCATCTTGGATCAACTCCGCAGCAAATTCCCATCAGCACATTCTCTGCTAATGGATAGAGCGAGCCTGCTGGCGCACAAAAATTTTTGGGGCAACGAAACCAGCCCAACCACCCGCGAACTCGAACGCCTACGCCCCGACGAAGCAGCTCTTTATGATGATTTACGTTTTAACCGCATTGCGCAAAATTTACGTTTGGAACAAGAACGAATTGGCTTTGCTTGGGTGAATGGGACTCTTGTCGATGCGGGTCTATTAGGCGAGGGGAAACGCTGATTAATTCGTCATCTCCGCGAACGCGGAAATCCAGCGCCTTGATTTAACCTAGAAATAACAGTTCTATTACAGCGCCACAGAGAGCGCAGAGTAAAACCAAGCACTAGCATCCCAAGGCGATTCACCAATTTGGTGGGCGACTAAAGTTAGAAACGCTATCAGTTTTTTTGCTTTCTCTGTGTCTCAGCGTCTCTGTGGTAAAGTTTTTAGGTTAATCTGTGCTGGGTTGAAATACTGTTTTTAGGAATATGACTTATGACGATTATTGATTTAAGCCATCAAATCCTCCGCGATACTTTCGGTTACACCTCGTTTCGCGGGGAGCAGCAAGCGATTGTCGAACATATTGTGTCTGGCGGCGATGCCTTAGTGCTGATGCCTACAGGCGGTGGTAAGTCATTGTGTTATCAGCTTCCTGCTTTGCTGCGCGATGGCGTTGGCATTGTGGTGTCGCCTTTGATTGCCTTGATGCAGGATCAAGTCGATGCCCTCAAACAGCTTGGCGTGTCAGCGGCGTTTTTAAACTCCAGTCTGGATGGTGATACGGCGCGTGAAGTGTCGCGTGCTTTGCTGAGAGGCGAGTTGAATCTGTTGTATGTCGCCCCGGAGCGATTGATGACGGAAGGCTTTCTCAATCTGTTGGAGCGTTTGCAACAGGAAAGCGGCATAGCCCTGTTTGCAATTGACGAGGCGCATTGCGTATCGCAATGGGGGCACGATTTCCGTCCCGAGTATCGCGCCCTAACGGTGTTGCACGAGCGTTTTCCTGCTGTGCCGCGCATCGCACTGACTGCCACGGCAGATGCGCCAACGCGGCGTGAGATCATTGAGCGTTTGGCGCTTGAACAGGCGCAGCAATTCGTCTCTAGTTTTGATCGCCCTAATATTCGTTACCGCGTCACACTAAAGAATAATGCTCGCCAGCAGTTGCAATCGTTTCTCGAAAGCGAACATCCTAATGATGCGGGCATTGTGTATTGTCTGTCGCGAAAAAAAGTGGATGAAACGGCTGCATGGTTGAAAGAGCGCGGCTGGAATGCGTTGCCCTATCACGCCGGATTGGATGCTGCCGTGCGCAGCGCGAATCAGAAAAGATTTTTGCGTGAAGAGGGTGTCGTCATGGTCGCTACCGTCGCGTTTGGCATGGGTATAGACAAACCCAATGTGCGCTTCGTCGCTCACCTCGACCTACCCAAAAGCATGGAAGGCTATTATCAAGAAACTGGTCGAGCTGGGCGCGATGGATTGCCTGCGAATGCCTGGATGACATACGGTTTGGGTGATGTAGTCTCTATGCGTCAGATGCTGCTGTCCGGCGACTCCCCCGAAGAGCGCAAGCGCGTGGAATTGCAAAAACTCGATGCATTGCTCGGCTTTTGTGAATCTACCGAATGCCGCCATCAAACCATTCTGCGTTACTTTGGGGAACAACACCCAGGCGACTGCGCGCAGTGCGACAACTGCCTAACCCCAGTGGATACGTGGGATGCCACCCAAGCGGCGCAAATGGCGTTGTCCTGCGTATATCGCACCGGACAACGCTTCGGTGTCGCGCATCTCATCGACGTGCTGCTCGGCAAAGCCACACCCAAAGTAGAACAGTTTAATCACCAGCGACTCACTATTTTCGGTATAGGCAAAGACCTCGCACAAACACAATGGAGTAGCGTGTATCGCCAACTGGTCGCAGCGGGCTTTATCAATGTAGATATTGAAACCTATGGCGGATTGCAACTTACCCAAATATCCCGCCCCGTGTTGCGCGGTGAGCAGCAAGTGTGGCTGCGCCGCGATGCAGACCCCGTCAAGCGAAGCAGCAGCAAAGCCGAACGCGGCTCGCGCTTACGCGAAGCCTTCGCCGGAGCCAACGAAGATCCGCTATGGCAAGCCCTCAAAGCCAAACGCATGGAACTCGCTCGAGAACAAGGCGTGCCCCCATATGTGATTTTTCACGACAGCACGTTGCTGGAAATACTCAACCACAAGCCGCAAACCTTGGATGAAATGGGGCGACTCAGCGGCGTGGGACAAGCCAAGCTGACGAAGTATGGAGATGCCTTTTTGCAGGTGGTGGAAGAGGTGGCAAATTCATAGCATGTGCTGGATATGTAGGAGCGAGGTTTGCTCGCGAAGTGTTAAGGAAATGCAGATTAATTCGTCATCTCCGCGAACGCGGAGGGCCAGCGCCTTTATTTAACCTAGATAATCCATTAGAACCGTCATTCCCGCGAAAGCGGGAATCCAGCCAGAAATACACCCCGCGTAGCGGACAAAACCTTAATATTGACCCGCTACGCGAGAATTTTTTTATCAACTGGATTCCCGTTTTCACGGGAATGACGGCATTTCGCCTTAATGGAGAATTTGGGTTTAATAGGATTCCAGATTTTGCAGGAACAACAAAGCCGAATAAATCCGTACTTCCCTAGGTCAGAGTGGCGGCTAGAGTCGATCAATCAAGGGATTGCGATTGCGCGCAGCCCTGATTCCAGTTTTACGCATTCCGCATAGCTGGTATCAATAGCAATCTGACACTATAATGACCCCGTATTAATTCAGCCGGAGTAGCGCCATGTCCACTGTTATGACACTGCCAGTAAAGTTCGCCGCGCGCCTTGAAAAACTTGCATTAGAGGCGGGAAGCACGCCAGAGAATATGCTGGAATTCGTTATGCAAGACGGGTTTGATTACACCGAAAATTTTGTACATCAAGTCAAGCAAGGTTTAGCTGATGTCGAAGCGGGAAAAGTCGTTTCACACGAGGAAGCGATGGCACGCTTACGTTCTGTCGTCGAGCGACATGTCAATAAAGCGGCTTGACTGGTCTGAATCGGCATTGGATGAGCTTGGATCAGGGATAGCTTGGTACGCAGAGCGAAATCCTATAGCAGCTCAGCGTATGCTCGAAGAGAATAATCAGGCTGCGCAATCATTGCTTGCAACTGAGGTTCCAAGCAATGGCAAGCCAGGGCGGCTTAACGGAACGAGGGAATTGTTTGTCGGTTCACGCACACCGTATATTCTGGTTTTTGCAGAAGTAAAACAGCCCCAGCCCGTCATACATATCTTGCGCGTTATGCACACCTCTAGAAAGTTTCCTTAAAACTTGCCGCGGCATCGTGCTGCCGGGCGCAGTGGCGACACGCTTGGTCGGCTCGGACAATGTAGCTATGCTCGTAATTTTATTTAATTGGCGATGGTTCAGTATCATGATTATATTGAGCTTGCTACACTAATTTCCAAATTTTAATTGGCTTCAGTGAGACCAATGTAAGAAGGGGTTTTCACTTAGCTGTTTGAATTTGGTGTCAGAAGTTGAATGTACAGAATTTTTGTGATTAAATACCTCTATTGTTTTAATAATTGTTTAACTATCGAAATATATAATGATGAAATCAGCTCAAGTAGTTAAGGCATTAGCAGCGCTTGCGCAGCCAACACGTTTAGCAATATATCGGCTGTTGGTGAGTTGCGGGCCAGAAGGGATGGCGGCAGGTCAGATCGCTGAAAAGCTAAAAGTGTCTCCAGCCACTTTGTCATTCCATCTTAAAACGCTGAACCATGCAGAGTTGATTGAGAGTCGCCAGGATGGTCGCTTTATTTATTATGCGGCGAATTTCAAAGTGATGAATGGCATGGTGGATTACTTGACTGAAAACTGTTGTGGTGGAAATGTTGAGGCTTGCAGAACACCAATTAAGAAATGTTAATAAGACTAAAAGGGAAATTGAAATGAGTGAAAAACAATACAAGGTGCTGGTGTTGTGTACTGGCAATTCTGCTCGCAGCATTTTGGGCGAAGTGCTGTTTAATACTTTGGGTAAAGGTAAATTTAAAGCCTACAGCGCGGGTAGTAAGCCTGCCGGAAAAGTTAATCCGGGAGCATTGGAATGGCTGAAGGCGCACGGCCACAACACTGAGGGTTTGCGCAGCAAAGGCTGGGATGAGTTCTCGGTAGCAGGTGCGCCGGAGTTTGATTTTGTCATTACTGTTTGTGATAACGCAGCAGGTGAGGTATGTCCGATCTGGTATGGCGCGCCTATGACCGCGCATTGGGGTATCCCCGACCCAGCACATATTGAGGGCGAGGAGGCGCGTCGTGCAGCTTTCAATAAAGCAGCCGATCAATTGGCGCGACGCATTCAGTTGTTCATGAATCTGCCTGTCGAAAAACTGAACAAGCTCGCACTGAAAGATCAGCTCGCACAAATCGGACATATTCAGGACTAAGGAGACATCATGGCTAAACTACAGATATTCGATCCGGCATTGTGTTGCAACACTGGGGTTTGCGGTACGGAAGTTGATCAGGTGTTGGTGGATTTCAGTGCCGATATTGATTGGCTGAGGCGTGCTGGAGGGCAGGCCGAACGATTTAACTTGGCTCAACAGCCGATGGCGTTTGTTGAAAACGCTATCGCAAAAGCTTTTCTGGAGCGCTCTGGTGCCGACGCATTGCCATTGGTTTTGGTAGATGGAGAAATCGCATTGGCGGGGCGTTATCCGAGTCGGAAGGAGTTGGCTAGGTTCGCCGGAATAAGCGAAGTCGCCGAGCAAGCAGCTAACGCCCCAGCTTCAGGGTGCGGTTGTTCTGCTAATGAATGCTGCTGATACATCACAAAAGTTTAGGAGTAGCCATGAAGTTTCTTGAACAGCCACCGCGCTTCCTGTTTTTTACCGGTAAAGGAGGGGTGGGCAAAACCTCTATTGCCTGTTCCACATCTATCAAGTTGGCGGAGGCCGGTAAGCGTGTGCTGTTAGTTAGCACTGACCCTGCCTCCAACGTTGGGCAGGTGTTCGGTGTCACTATTGGCAATCACATCACGGAGATTACTTCCGTGCCGCGACTAGATGCGCTGGAGATTGACCCACAGGCTGCGGCTCAAATTTATCGTAATCGCATTGTTGATCCGGTTCGCGGTATTTTGCCTGATGCTGTGGTCAAAAGCATTGAGGAACAACTCTCAGGTGCTTGCACCACGGAAATCGCCGCTTTCGATGAATTCACTGCGCTGTTGATTGACTCCGCACTGACTGACGATTACGAACACATTATCTTCGATACTGCACCAACGGGGCATACGATTCGGCTGTTACAGCTTCCCGGCGCATGGAGTGGTTTTCTGGAAGAAGGCAAAGGCGATGCTTCGTGCCTCGGCCCCTTGGCTGGTCTGGAAAAGCAACGTGAGCAATACAAGACTGCGGTTGATGCGCTGGCCGATGGTAAGCGCACCCGACTGATTCTAGTCGCACGTGCTCAGCAAGCGACTTTGAGCGAAGTTGCTCGCACCCATGAAGAACTTGCTGCCATTGGTTTAAAACAGCAGTTTTTGGTTATCAACGGTGTTTTGCCTCACGCTGAAATAGCACAAGACCTCTTAGCGGCTGCGATTTACGAACGTGAACAAGCCGCACTCGATGCCATCCCTGATGTGCTGAAGGCATTGCCTTGTGACTTGCTCACGCTCAAACCATTTAATCTTGTAGGACTGGATGCCTTGCATCAATTGTTGCTTGATACCCCTACCACAGCAGCCATAAAAGTGGATGTGCCGATTGCGTTAGATGCACCCAGCCTATCAGAACTGGTGGATGGCATTGCGGCGGATGAACATGGCTTAGTAATGCTGATGGGTAAAGGCGGCGTTGGAAAAACGACTCTGGCGGCAGCTATTGCCGTGGAACTGGCACAGCGTGGCTTGTCGGTGCATCTTACGACATCTGATCCTGCCGCTCACCTAGCAGAGACGCTGAGCGGTTCGCTTGATAATCTGACCGTAAGTCGTATCGACCCACATGCTGAAACTGAACACTATCGCCAACATGTGCTGGAAACAAAAGGCGCGCAGCTTGATGCACAAGGCCGCGCACTGTTGGAAGAAGACCTGCGTTCGCCCTGCACCGAAGAAATCGCCGTATTTCAGGCATTTTCCCGCATTATCCGTGAGGCAGATAAGAAGTTTGTGGTGATGGATACCGCCCCCACCGGCCATACCCTGCTGCTACTTGATGCAACGGGTGCGTATCACCGTGAAGTAAGCCGTCAGATGGATAAGAAGATAAGCCACTTCACTACCCCGATGATGCAGTTGCAAGATGGCAAACAAACCAAGGTGCTGATTGCCACGTTGGCTGAAGCCACCCCGGTAATGGAGGCCGCCAATCTGCAAGCCGATTTGCGCCGTGCAGGTATTGAACCTTGGGCATGGATAATCAATTCAAGCGTTGCGGCAGCCAATACAAAGTCCACTCTGCTGCGTCAGCGAGCTGCCAATGAGCTTTGTGAGATCAACACAGTTGCCAGCAAGTATGCACAACGTTATGCGCTTGTTCCTCTACTCAAAAATGAACCTATCGGCGTGGCTCGATTGCAGGAGTTGTCGATCAAACGCACTGGCAGCATTTCTTAACGTTAACAAGCTTGTAAAGCAAGGAATAGAACATGAACATCTTTGAACGTTATCTCACCCTGTGGGTATTCTTGTGCATCATTGTCGGAGTCGTGTTGGGGCAATTCTTTCCTGCGCCATTTCATTGGTTGGGAGAGTTGGAAGTTGCCAAGGTCAATATTCCCGTTGGTTTTCTGATCTGGGTAATGATTATTCCCATGCTGCTGCGCATCGACTTCGGCGCATTACACGGGGTACGTAAACACTGGCGTGGCATCGGCATTACCTTATTTATAAACTGGGCGGTAAAGCCGTTCTCGATGGCGTTGCTGGCTTGGATTTTTATACGCCATCTATTTGCGCCATATTTGCCAGCCGAACAGCTAGATAGTTATATCGCTGGGCTGATCTTGCTTGCGGCTGCACCTTGTACTGCAATGGTGTTTATATGGAGCCGCCTCGTGAACGGCGAACCGTTGTTTACCTTGAGCCAAGTGGCGCTCAATGACACCATCATGGTTTTTGCCTTCGCTCCGCTGGTGGCCTTGTTGCTGGGTTTGTCGGCTATCGTCGTGCCGTGGGATACGCTGATGGTGTCAGTGGTGCTCTACATCGTTATTCCCGTTGCAATTGCCCAGTTTTTACGCAAAATTTTGCTGAGCAAAGGGCAACAAGCATTTGATTCTACAGTTGCCAAAATCGGGCCGTGGTCGACATCTGCTTTATTGCTGACCTTGGTTTTGTTGTTCGCCTTTCAAGGTAAGTCCATCGTTGAACATCCGCTGATTATTGCCATGCTTGCTGTGCCGATTACCATCCAAGTTTATTTTAACTCCAGTCTTGCTTACTGGCTCAACCGACGTTTTGGCGAAGCACATAGCGTGGCAGGGCCATCTGCCTTGATTGGCGCATCCAACTTTTTTGAGTTGGCGGTGGCTGCGGCTATCAGCTTGTTTGGTTTCGAGTCTGGTGCGGCATTGGCAACAGTGGTCGGTGTGTTGATCGAAGTGCCGGTAATGCTGAGCGTGGTGTATATCGTGAATCGCAGCCAAGGGTGGTATCAAGCGGCTCAGGTCGATAATGCCCGCTGAGTAGGCCATGGATGAAATGGGACGTATCACTCTGGCGAGAAACAAGCCAAACTGACGAAGTATGGTGATGCCTTCATGCTGGTGGTGGAAGAGGTGGCAAGCCGAGCTTAAGGGTAGACCGGTGGTGGGAAAAGGCTAGAAAAGCGCAGATTAATTCCTCACCTCCGCGAACGCGGAGATCCAGTGCCTTGATTTAACTGGGTTCCATTTTGCGCGGGAACGAGAAAAACGAATGAATTAGTGCTTCCCTACGGTCACCGCGCAAGGCAAAATTTGTCTAAGAGGGTAATTTTAGTTTGGTTATGCGCATTAAATAGGGCCATAATTAATTGGTTGGCTTGATGCGTAATCATCTTGAATTCAACAAACTCAAGGACAGTAGATGTATCTGCTAAATACAACTGAATGGTTGCATCCTAGTCACCGTGCGGCGATGCGTCACACGGTGACTATTCTCGCCTTGCTTGCAGTGACGCAATTGGTGGTCTGGCTGCTACCTTCTTTCCCTGAATTTCATGGCATACCCCATTATCTGCCGCTCCATTTTTTTATGGAGACGGTGTCCATTGTGGTCTCCATGATGGTGTTCGCGGTGGGTTGGAATTCACGGAGCAGCAATCTTTCGGGTAATGCTGTGTTGCTGGCGAGCATGTTCTTCGTGGTGGGTGTGTTTGATTTTATGCACACCGTATCCTATGGCGGTATGCCGGACTTCATTTCGGCAAACGATGCTCAAAAACATTTGAATTTTTGGTTGGCCGCGCGATTGTTGGCTTCAGTTGCATTGTTGCTGGTGGCGGCGAGACCCTTGCGTCCGCTACGCTCAAGAGGCGTGCGCTATGCGATTTTTGCCGCCCTGCTCTTGTTTGCAACGTTGTTAAGTTGGATGGTTATTTACCATCAGAGCTGGTTGCCGGATTGGTTCATAAGCGGTTCTGGTCTTACCGAGTTTAAAAAGAATTTTGAGTACTTCATTATTGCTCTTAATGTTGTCACCGCAATTATGTTGTGGCGCAAGATGCGCACCCCGCAAGCCATCAATGTGGTGTTGATTTTCGGTGCGGTGTGCACTATGGCAATGAGCGAGTTTTTCTTTACGCTCTATACCACGCTGACCGGTAGTTATAGCGTGTTGGGCCATATCTATAAAGTTATCGCTTACCTGTTTATCTATCGCGCCATTGTCGTGGAGACCATTGAAGAACCTTTTAATAACTTAGCACTGACACAGCAGAATCTTGCGACGGCTTTGCGAGCGTCCAATACGGGTTTGTGGGATTGGAATTTGCATACCAATGTGGTGTCGTTTTCTCCTGAATGGAAGGCCATGCTTGGTTATCAGCCCGATGATTTGCCCGATCATATATCTACATGGGAGTCGTTGTTACATCCGGATGATAGGGAGCCGACCGTGCTAAGGGTGCAGAGTTTTCTGCGTTCTTCGCAACAGTTCTATGAAAACGAATTTCGTATGCGTCATCGCGATGGTACTTATTTGTGGATTATGGCGCGAGGCGAAAAGAAAAACGATATAAACGGTAAGCCGTTTCGTCTCACTGGCTCGCATGTAGAAATTTCCGAACGAAAAAAATCCGAACAGACGCAAGCGAAGCTAAACCGTGCGCTAAGGTTGCTAAGTGATTGCAATAACACTTTGGTGCACGCAACTAAAGAAACCGCATTACTGTTAGATATATGCCGCCTGACGGTTGAGAAGGGGGGGTACAGCATGGCATGGGTAGGTTTTGCTGAAAACGATGTGCAAAAAACGGTACGGGTGGCAGCTCAATTTGGCGATGATCGGAATTGTCTGGGGGATATTCAGTTGTCATGGGCCGATACGGATGTCGGGCGCGGCCCAGTTGGAGCTTCCATTCGAACAGGAAAAACAAACGTAAATCAAGATGTTGAGCATGATGCGAGTATGGCTCCCTGGCGAGAGCCTGCGCTGGCACATGGATATCATTCCAGCATATCCTTGCCATTAAGAGGTAATAAACAGATATTGGGTGCGCTCGCTATATATGGGGCAGAGGTCGATGCATTTACCCACGAAGAAATTCTGTTGCTGGAAGAGTTGGCCACTGATTTAGTTTACGGTATTGAAACTTTGCGTGCCCGTGTTGAACATGATGAGGCAGAGAGGCAACTGGATTTTCTGGCGCATCACGATATTCTTACTGGTCTACCGAACCGGCTGTCGTTACGCAATACTTTTGAACAAGCCGTCGCTCATGCTGATCATGAAAAAGCCGGTGTCGCGGTGTTGTTTGTTGATCTGGATAATTTCAAACAGGTCAACGATAGTCTAGGTCACGATTTTGGCGACAAACTGCTGGTGCAAGTGGCGAAGCGTTTGCAGGCGTGTCTGCGCGATTCGGATACTATCAGCAGGCAAGGCGGGGATGAATTTGTCATATTGCTGCCCAGGCAGCGCGATGTGAATATCATCAGGGATGCCACCCTGCACATCGTAGAAGCGTTTTCAGAGCCGTTCGTCATCGAGGATTATTCTATCAATGCCACACTTAGCGTGGGCGTTGTGGTGTATCCAGATGATGGCAAAGAATTCGACACGTTGCTAAAAAATGCGGATACAGCCCTGTATCAAGCCAAGGACAGCGGACGTAATACCTTCAGTTTATTTGCTGAAGAAATGGGTGTAGATGCTCAGGAGCAACTGCGTCTGCAAGGGCAGTTGCACAATGCAATTAAGATGCAGGAATTTGTTCTGTACTATCAGCCACAAATTGATATTCTGACAGGAAATATTGTTGGTGCAGAAGCGCTGCTGCGTTGGCAGCATCCCGAAATAGGATTGATTCCACCAGGTAAGTTCATTCCGTTGGCAGAGCGTACCGGACTCATCGTTCCAATAGGTGAGTGGGTGCTCAATGAAGCATGCCAGCAAGCACAGCGCTGGCATGAAAGCGGGCACGATCTGGTGATGGCTGTGAACCTTTCTGCGTTGCAATTTAGACGCGGCAATTTGCTTGATACGGTATCTCAGGCTTTAAAGATTTCCGGTTTGCCAGCACCTATGCTGGAGCTGGAATTAACCGAATCCATTTTGCTGCACGATGTCGATATGGCGCTTAAGACGCTACGCAATCTTAAGGATATGGGTGTGAAACTATCTATAGACGATTTCGGAACGGGTTATTCCAGTCTTTCATATTTGCAGCGATTAGCAGTAAATAAGTTAAAAATTGACCAGTCCTTCGTGAATGATATGCTTGGCGAAGGTGGGGCAATCGCAATAGTAAAAGCGATTATTCAGCTCGGACATGCCTTGCAATTGACCGTGATTGCCGAAGGCGTCGAAACACAAGAGCAATTCGCTGCGCTACGTGACTATGGCTGCGATGAAGTGCAGGGCTACTTATTTAACCGCCCTGTTCCTGAAGCTGAATTTTTCAGTTTATTTGAGAAGACGTAGGCATGGTGCGTGCATTAAGTACACGCTGATTAATTCGTCACCTCCGCGAAAGCGGAGATCCAGCGCCTTTATTTAAAGGGTTCCCGCTTACGAGGGAACGTCAAAACCGAATAAGTCAGTGCTACCTTAAGATGAAAGCGGGAGTTCAATCCGCAGATGTTTAATTGCTTGCAGTTATGTGTTTGAACATCCCATGGATGGCTCGGGAGATCGGCATTAGATGTTTTTAATCGGCGGAAATCTGAGTAATCTGCGGACAGCTTCTTTTGTCCGATTAAGGAAAACTCTCCAAGCGCATTGAACCCTTGTGTCACTTGAGGCAAGATGCGTCCTCGAGATTTTTCTCATCAAATATACTAATTAACTAATACAAGAGAGTAGACATGGGCGCACAGTGGAAAGCTAGGCATAAAGAAATTGCAGCAAACGCAAAAGGTAAAATATTCGGCAAGCTAGCCAAAGAGATCATGGTCGCCGCAAAAGGCGGTGCAGACACAGACTCTAATTCGCGTTTACGCCTAGTTGTTGAGCAAGCCAAAAAAGTATCCATGCCCAAGGAAACGCTAGATCGCGCCATTAAAAAAGGCGCAGGTCTTCTTGATGGCGGCGCGCAATTAGAACGGCTCGTCTACGAAGGTTTTGCACCGTACCGCGTGCCAATCATCGTCGAATGCCTGTCCGACAACGTTAACCGCACCAAGTCCAGCATGAACGTACTGTTCCGCAAAGGCCAACTCGGCGCGGAAGGTTCCGTGTCGTGGGACTTTAGCTACGATGGCATGATTGAAGCGACCCCGAACACAAGCGACCTCGACCCCGAAGCCGCCGCCATTGAAGCCGGTGCACAAGATTTGGAACCATCCGAAGATGGCGCAACCCTGTTCATCACCGACCTCACTGATATGGATACCGTGTGCAAAGCTCTGCCAGCACAAGGCTTCACCGTCACCTCCGCGCAACTAGGCTATCGCCCCAAAAATCCCATCACCCTCAGCAGCGATATCGAACTTGAAGAAGTACAGGCCTTTCTCGAAGCGATTGACGAGGATGATGATGTGCAGAATGTTTATGTGGGGTTGGCTGGGTAAGCGATAGAGGCACTCTATAGTGTATTTTTCTTGAGCAAGATGGGTTGAACGCAGTAATACTCATCGCCTAATTGGCTTAAATATAAATCAATCATAGTCAAGCATCTAATAGGGTTGCAGCTTAGTGGACTGGCTTGTAGTACCAATCAATGAAAACATAATCAGCATTTTCTTAATTCATCGTTGCAGGGCAATTGTAATTTCGGTGCAATATCCTCGCCTTATAATGCGGTGTTAAATACTTTAGGATATATAGAGTGGATTTCTGGCAGCGCGCTTCTTTCTTTCCCGTCATGATGTTTGTGGCTTCTCTGGTGCTATGGGCTTTGTTCGGCGCATTGGCGGGAGCTTTGTTTTTTGGCTTTTCCATCCTACTGACTTTGCTGATAAATTTTCGCCAGCTGGCAGCATTGGAGCGTTGGTGTGTGTCTTCTGAGCCAGCTGATGTACCGGATGGTGCGGGTTTGTGGGAAGAGGTGTTTAGTCGTCTTAATAAGATGATGCGTAAGCAGAGCGAAGAAAAAGATAAGCATGCCTCGGCATTGCAGCAAATCGAGCAGGCGACGGCGGCATTGCCAGAGGGCGTGGCAATTCTGGATGAGTCGGATCACGTCGAATGGTGTAATCCCTTGGCCGAAATGCATTTCGGTTTAGATGGTGATCGCGACATCGGGCAGCAGATCACTTACATGGCACGTCAGCCGGAGTTCGTGAAGTATCTCGCGAATGCCAGTTATAGTGACCCCTTGATTTTGCGCGGTACGCGTCAGGATTCGCCGGTGCTTTCTATTAAAATAGTGCCTTATGGTGTCAACAAAAAACTTTTAATTAGCCGCGATATTACTCAATTTGAACGCATCGAAACTATGCGTCGCGATTTTGTGGCGAATGTCTCGCACGAATTACGCACGCCGCTTACGGTGGTGAATGGTTTTGTAGAGACCTTGCAGGACATGCCTAAGTTGGAAAACGATATGGCACGTCGTGCCTTGATGCTGATGGGTGAGCAGACGCAGCGCATGGAGAGCTTGGTAGACGATCTATTGACGCTGTCGCGTCTGGAGAATTCGCTAAATACCTTAGTTGAAGAAGATGTGGATGTGCCAGATTTGTTGCAGTCGCTGTGTCAGGATGGACAAGCTTTGAGTGCGGGAAAGCATACTTTGAAGCTGGAATTGGATTGCACTGCAATGCTGCAAGGTAATGTTAGTGAGTTGCGTAGTGCTTTCGGCAATCTCTTATCCAATGCTGTGCGCTATACCCCGCAGGGTGGCGAGATTGTGATGCGTTGGCATGTGCAAGATGATGGACAAGTGCGTTATAGCGTGACGGATAGCGGTATTGGAATTGCGGCTGAACATCTTCCGCGATTGACTGAGCGTTTTTACCGAGTGGATCGCAGTCGTTCACGCGAAACCGGAGGAACAGGTTTGGGACTGGCTATTGTGAAGCATATAGCCAGTCGTCATCAGGCGAATTTGGATGTAACAAGCGAAGAAGGTAAGGGCAGTACCTTCAGTATGGTGTTTCCGCTTAAACGTATTTTGCTGAGTTGAACCCAAGTGCAGCGCTAAGCCATACTTCAAACCGCAAATTTCACATAGTTACACAGGCGTGAAGCTCACGCGTTCGAAATCCACTCCTTTTTCTACACTGAATCCCATTTTTACAGTCTGAATATCACCTCCGTGATAGGTGATATTAGCTTGATGCTCTGCGACGAAGAAGTTGCGCGGCAGAACGAGGCTGGACGGGCTTTTTAGTGATGGAACGCTGGGCAATAATAGTGCCGGTAGCACTTTGTCACTCAGTGCGGCGTTGATACCTTTTGCTTTGATAGAGATTGCTTGCGCCATGCCGGGTAGGTACTGAATACCCATGCGTAGATGCCCGCTACGGGTAACACTAACCCAATTAATTTTCCCCAGCATGAAGGCGTTTGCATCGCTTGGTTGTATTGCGACGATTTGATAGCTGCCGATGCGTTCGCCATGATTCGCTTCTCGTAGCACTTTTGCACCTGAGATGCTTTCATTTTCGATCTGCCAATTTTCCAGAGCGAAGCCAAGATCTACGATGTCATGGCGGTTGGTTTCGGATAAAACCCGACCGAATGCAGCGATTTGTTTGTGCGACAAACTGTCTGTCCCCAGTTCCTTTTTTTGCGCTTTGAAGGGCTTGTGTGCGATGTGAGCATAAATGCCATCTATGCTGAAGCATAGCGTTGCTGATTGGGCGACGACGTGGCGCTCAGACTGTCGTTCAGGATGTGTTTCGCAGCATAGCTGATGCAAGCGAATGAGAAATTCAGTGCAATCTTGCGCGGTGCAGTCATTACCGAGTTCAAGGTGCTGGGGCGATTGTCCCTGTTGCAGCAGTATAGATTTGACGCGCAATAGCTTGCTTAGCTCTATCATAGACAGATAGCGCACGCTGCTGGAAGCCGGGGTAAGTTGGATAGCTTGCAAACCCTGTGAACTCTCCAGATCGACCGCAAGAGGTGGTGCGTCTTCTTTGCTGATGATGTAACGTTTCTCGATAAGCAGGGTGTCGCGCCATTGAGCTAGCCAGCGATCTAGCAATTGAAGTTGACCGCGTGTCAGTTCAAAAGGATGTACATGACAGGCCAATAGCATTTTTGCGTAGACTGTTTGACAACTGCTCGTATGGGCAGAGGAATGCAAGTCATCGCGCACTGCTTGTAGATGAAATCCGCCTTGCTCTGCAAAGGCAAACAGGCGATGCAATTGATGCCATAGCTTAGTGTCGAATTCGTATCCTGTGCGTAAGTGTTCAAATATTTGTAGACCGCTGTAACGCAGGCAGCGTTGGGTTAAAAGTGCGCTATGTTCTGAGAGTTGTTTGTCGCCCGCTATTTGTGCTTGTAGGCAGCGCTGGTAGCCTGTCACCATGCTTTGCCACAAAGCAATGATGGATACGAAAATGGTTAGCTCGTCTTCGCTGAGTGGGAGTTTTTTTGAGATGAGTTTCTTGGCGTATTCACGTTGTACAAGTTGCACTGTTTCGCGTAATAATTCTAAAGTCTGCAAGCGCTCCATGCCGCGCATCGGGAAGCGATTGAATTCATCAAGTTGCGCGCGCAAGACACCGTGGGCTTGATGTAAATTAGTGAGTTGTAATTGATGCAGCCATTTTGCACACGAGGCTTGGTCCTTAAAGGTAGGAGAAGCAAGATCGTCAGTTGGCTCGAGTGGCAGGTCTAGCATATTCAGTTAAAGGCGATTAAATCCGTAGATTTCGAGGTGACAAGCGCTGAGTTTAACCGATGTTTCTGCATTGCTTCATCTTCTATTTGTTATCCCTAAGCAATCTGCGGATAAGTTGTTTAAACCCATATTGTCCATTAAGGCTAAAACCCGTCATTCCCGCTTTCGCGGGAATGACGGTGCTAATGGACAGCCTGGGTTAAAGCAATACACGTTCAATGCCGCCATTATTCGCTTTTTGTACATAATCCGCTTGCCAGTTTTTACCCAGAAGATGATTTGCCATTTCGACAACGATGTAATCAGTGCTGCTACCTGCATCTTCGTTATAGCGCGACAAGCCCTGCTGGCAAGCGGGGCAGGAGGTGAGCACTTTGATTTCACCAGTAAACCCGTCGGCGCGTAGTTCATCTGTCCCCTTGATCATTTCCTCTTCTTTACGGGAACGTACTTGCGTGGCGATAGCAGGATTACTCAACGCCCAGGTGCCGGACTCGCCGCAACATCTGTCATTAAGTTTGACTTCTGTGTTCATGAGTTCGTTTACGACCTGCATGGACTGGTAGGTTTTCATCGGGGTGTGGCATGGCTCGTGATAAAGATAACGTGTGCCACTCACTCCTTCTAACTTAACGCCTTTCTCTAATAGATACTCATGGATGTCGAGCAGGCGACAGCCGGGGAATATCTTGTCGAATTGATATTTCAGCAACTGATCCATACAGGTGCCGCACGATACGATGACGGTTTTGATGTCGAGATAATTGAGCGTGTTGGCAACGCGATGGAATAGCACGCGGTTGTCGGTGGTGATCTGATTTCCTTTATCTTCGTTGCCAGTAGCCGTTTGTGGATAGCCGCAGCAAATATAACCGGGTGGCAGCACTGTGATCGCACCCGTTTCATACAGCATCGCCTGGGTTGCTAAACCGACTTGCCCGAATAAGCGCTCAGAGCCGCAGCCGGGGAAATAGAATACGGCTTCAGAATCATCATTCGCTTTGTGTGGGTCGCGGATGATGGGAATGATGGTGTTGTCTTCGATGTCGAGCAGGGCGCGCGAAGTTTTCTTCGGTAGATTGCCCGGCATAGGTTTATTAAAGAAATGAATGACTTGCGCCTTGAGCGGCGCGGCGCCCACCGTGGCAGGTGGGTGTGCAACCTGCTTACGGAACAGCCCTAGGTGTTTGGCGATGCGATAGCCGATACGTTGGGCTTTATAACTCCACTCAATCATCACCTTGCGCATCAGCTTGATGGTGGTCGGATTAGATGCGTTCAGATACAGCATGGACGCATAGGACACAGGGCTGAATTTTTTCTTGTTCTGTGTGCGTAGGAAGTTACGCATCGCAACTGTTACATCGCCGAAGTCTATGTCTACTGGGCAAGGGTTTTTGCAGCGGTGGCATACCGTGCAATGATCGGCGACATCGTTGAATTCGTCGAAGTGCGCGATGGAAATCCCACGTCGGGTTTGCTCTTCGTAGAGAAAGGCTTCGATTAACAGCGAGGTGGCGAGTATTTTATTACGCGGCGAGTAGAGCAGATTGGCGCGCGGTACATGGGTGGTGCACACTGGCTTGCACTTGCCGCAACGCAGGCAGTCTTTGATAGAATCGGAGATGTCACCGAGTGCACTTTTTTCAAGTATCAGGCTTTCTAATTCCATTAAATTGAAGCTGGGCGTGTAAGCGCGTTCGAGATTGCCTCCAGCCAGTAATTTGCCGCGATTGAAGCGGTTGTCTGGATCAACTTTTTGCTTGTAGGCAGTGAACTCAGTGAGTTCTTCGCTTTCAAGAAAGTCAAACTTGGTGATGCCGATGCCGTGCTCGCCGGAAATGACACCGCCTAAGTCTTTGGCTAACTGCATGATGCGATCCACTGCCGCATAAGCTTGTTGCAACATCTGGTAATCGTCGGAGTTCACTGGAATATTGGTGTGCACATTGCCATCGCCCGCATGCATGTGTAGCGCCACGAACACGCGGCTTTTTAAGGTGCTTTGATGCAAGCTAGTGCATCGTTCGAGTATGGTTTGATAGGTGCTGCCGCTGAATAGATGGCGCAGGGGTTCACGTATTTCGTGTTTCCAAGAGGCGCGTAAGAGGTGGCGTTGCACAGCATCAAATACGGTGTTCGCGTCTTGAGTGTCAGAAGGGGTAAAAGGACAGGATGCGACAGGCGCATCTAAATTGTCTAGCATCCATGTCCAGCGCGTGCGCACTTCTGTAAGCAGTTCACGTGCCTGTTGCTGGCGATTGCCTAGCAGTTCAGTATCACCTAGTTGTGCATCATCTTGATAGTAGAGCGGCAGTTCGCTGGAGAAAAATTTATCTAGTGCATCCAGTAATTTTAATTTATTACGCAAGGACAGCTCGATGTTGATGCGCTCTATACCGTCGCAATAGTCGCCCATGCGCGGTAGTGGTATTACTACGTCTTCGTTGATTTTGAAAGCGTTGGTATGTTTCGCAATAGCAGCGGTGCGTGCGCGATCCAGCCAGAATTTTTTGCGTGCTTCGGCGGATACGGCGATAAAGCCTTCGCCATGACGTAGGTTGGCAAGGCGCACGATTTCGGAAGCGACTTGCGCGACTGCGTTTTCATTATCACTCGCCACGTCGGCAACCAGTACCATTTTTGGGCGCGTGCCGCGTTTGGATTTGGTCGCGTAGCCAACAGCCTTTAAATAGCGCTCATCCAGATGCTCCAGCCCAGCTAGAAATACTTGGGAAGGAACGTTGCGTTTGTTGAAAAGTTCAGTGATTTCAACAATTGCAGGCACGGCCTCGCGAACCTGTCCGTAAAACTCTAGACACACGGTGCGGGTAAATTTGAATTCGCGGTGCAGAATAAAGCGCGCTGAGGTGATGACACCATCGCAGCCTTCTTTCTGAATGCCAGGTAGGCCGGACAGGAATTTATCGGTAACGTCTTTGCCCAAGCCGGTTTTTCGAAATTTGTCGCCAGGGATGGAAAGGGTCTCAGGTTCTCCGCGCGGTGTTTTGCCATCCGTTTCAAAACGGCTGACGCGGAAGTGAGCCATTTCGATGTCATGAATTTTGCCGAAATTATGATCTAGGCGTTCAACAAACATCCATAGGCCATCCGGTGTGACCATCTTCCATGAAACTAGATTATCTAGCGCAGTACCCCACAACACGGCTTTCTTGCCGCCTGCATTCATCGACACATTGCCGCCTATGCACGAAGCATCGGCTGAGGTGGGGTCGACTGCGAACACCAAGCCATTAGCTTCCGCTGCTTCCATTACTCGCCGTGTAACTACGCCCGCTCCGCACTGAACAGTGGCGTATGGCTTGTCGAGTCCGGGCAGGGTGAGCGTTTCCACTGCGGAAAGCGTATCTAGCTTTTCGGTGTTGATGACGGCGGAGCTTTTGTCTAGCGGTATGGCGCCGCCGGTATAGCCAGTGCCACCGCCACGCGGAATGAGTGTTAGTCCGAGCGCGATACAGCTACGCACCAGTGGTGCGACTTCTTCTTCTGTGTCGGGGTGCAATACCACAAAGGGGTATTCCACACGCCAGTCGGTTGCATCGGTAACATGCGATACGCGCGCCAAGCCATCAAACTGAATGTTGTCACGGCGGGTATGGCGCGATAATTCGCGCATTGTGTTGTTGCGTAGTTGCAGTGTAGCTTCAAACTCGGCTTCAAATTCGCTGACGGCAATATGAGTGAGTTCCAACAAGCGTTTGACGGACAGGCTGTGGTTTTGATCGCTAAGGCTGTCCGCACCTGAGTTAGTCGCCGCTGAACCTTGGCTGTCTAGACGGCGTGTTTCAATGGCCTTTAGGCGGTGGCGTAATGCACCGACCAAGTTAGCGCGGCGCTTGTTATTACCTAGCAAGTCATCTTGCAGATAGGGGTTGCGGTTGATGACCCAGATATCACCCAGTATTTCGTAGAGCATGCGCGCAGAACGTCCAGTGCGCCGCTCGCCGCGCAAGGTGTTGATGATGTCCCATGCTTCATTGCCGAGGATGCGTATAACGATCTCACGGTCGGAGAACGAAGTGTAGTTATATGGAATTTCGCGTAGCCGTGCGTTCATGGGATTAGTCTCATTTGCAAGGCGAGCATTCTAACGCATCGCACCGTAGCACTCGACCCCAATGAACGAAGGGCTGAAAAATGCAACCTAAAAACCTCATCACAGAGACACAGAAAAAAGCAATACATCAACAACTTACAGCCTTGGCGGCGGCGCCCCATCGGGTAAGCCAGTAAAGTGGGGAATGCAGCTATTTTGTTGTTCTCGGTGTCTCTGTGGTGTAAATGAGGTTTTAAGATTCATTGCGTTACAGGGGGCTGAATGTGGTTGTGCATTTGTGCCTTGCTGGTGATTTGATACGTGGCGAGCAGGTCTTGTTCCATCGCATTGACTTCCGCTGCGGGAAGTTTGCTTGAACTACCTACGCGCCGGGTGAGGTTGTGCGATACCCAGCCGTGCGGAGTGATCCAGTCCAGCACGTCGCCGCGAACCGAGAGTGAGACGCGCGCGTCGGGATTCGTGTCGTCCAGTAAAGAGCGTCCGAGTCCGGCATAGCTGCTTGTCCAGCCGCCAGCGTCGATGAGTGTGGGCAGAATGTCGAACTGACTACCTAGGCGTTCATCAACACCACTTTTTATTCCCGGCCCAACTATCAACAGCGGGACATGAAAAAGATTAGGTACGTAATCAACATGATCGACGAACTCATTGGCGTGATCTCCGGTGATGACAAAAATCGTGTTGTCGTAGTATCCGGCTTTTTTTGCCGCTGCGATGAATTGCCCCAGCGCCCAGTCCGCATAGAACAGCGAGTTTAGGAAAGCATCCTGATCGGAGTTGCCAGTGTATTTGTGCCAACGCTCGTCGGGGATGATCCACGGCACATGGGTGGTTGAGCTGAAAATGAATCCTAAGAAAGGTTTTTTTGCGGCTGCGAATAGGCTATTCGCCTCTTGAAAAGTATTGTGATCCCAAGTGCCCCAAGTTGAGGCGGGTTTGGGGTGCTCGTGCAGATTGGGGATGTCTTGAGCGCCGCGATAAGTGCTGAATCCAGCGCGTGCCGCGATTGCATCAAAACGTAAGGAGCCGTGATCGCTACTTTGTAGGAAAAGGGTGTCGTAGCCCTGAGTCTTGGCTATTTCCCCCATGAAACTTTGGCGATTTTGCTCCAACCCTTCGCCGAGAAAAGGCATGCCAGGAAAAGTTGGTAGACTGGCGAGTATCGCCTCGGCCCCTTGAATAGAGCGCTGTCCGTTTGCATAGAACTTGGTATATAGCCGACCTTGTTTTGCTAGGGTATCAAAATTGGGGGTCACGCCGAGTGCGGGCAAGTTCATTTGCTGGCGCATGGCATCAATATGTAATGCACCCCAGCTTTCCATCATGAATACCACCACGTTGGGCTTGGGCTTGGGTGCCGGAGTATAGACTTGCTGAAACAGCGGATAGTCTTTGTCAGGGAATACCGAGTGCGAGCCAGTTAGATGTTTTTGAGCGAGTGCGGCAGCTTGCGCTGCTGGCATGAATGATTTGAGCGGCGGCGGGGACTCGATCAAGGCACGCGACATTGCGAAAGCGCCGTTCAGTGCGAGATAGCCTTGTGCCAGCGAGTCGGAGAAAAAAGCTTCGCCCACGCTGATGGGTTTGCCTGTGAAACCGCCACGTCCTAAAACCAGCATGGCTATAAATATCACTGGCAGACTTGCCAGTCGCAGCCAAGGACGGCGCGGAGGGGCAGGGATTGGAGCTAATACGCTCCGCCAGAACCATGCGCCCAGCAATGCTGCGCCAGTGAATAGCAATAATGCGCCGCGATACTGGCTAAAGGCAATGCCCACCATAGAGTCCATGTCTGCGGATAAAGTGTTGATCTCAGAGCCGACATGGCGATGTACATAGCCGAAATAAATGCCGTCCATGACCATCATAAAGACAAAGATTAACAGGGCAAGGTAGACGAGCCAGCCCCACAAGCGTTGCCAAGCCACATGGTGACTCCAGCGAAACGGTAATAGCATTAATATCAAAGGGAAGCCGATTATGAGCACAGCCATTGAGAAGTCAAAGCGCAAACCGAAAAAGAATGCAGCGATGACTTGCAGTGTGCTCAGACCGTTGAAGTCAGCGTGATAGCCCAAATAGAGCGCCACACGCATCAGCGTTGCGGGTAGCAGAAATAGCAGTAGCAGAATGGCGATGCGTCCGAAAGGATGAGCACGCAGAGCAGAGAGGGCAAGTTTCATGGCTGGTATTTTAACGCATCAAAAGAGTGGAGATTCGCTGGATATATAAATAGTTCCGCTACGGAGCATGAGTAATTTATCATCACTTATGTATTGGCGTTGTGAAAACTAGGTGTTGTAATTTGTAGGTGACAGTACGGAAAATAGCTATCTGTTTGTTTTGGGAGAGTGCGTAGTTATAGAATTGGTTGCGTGACGCACGTATTTCATGGATAATCCGCGCCCTCAAGCGTGCGTACTTCCTTGCCGCACCGATCATTGACGAAAGAAGCCAAATGAAAACCGATATCCATCCAGCATATGCCGACATCGCAGTAACATGCAGTTGTGGCAACACATTTACTACTCGTTCGACTATGGGCAAGCCTTTGAAGATTGAAGTTTGTTCCGAGTGTCATCCGTTTTATACCGGTACACAGAAGATAGTGGACACCGCAGGTCGTGTTGAGAAATTCCGTCAGAAATACAACAAGGGCGCTGCTGCAGCTTAAGCAAACTTTGTTTACGACAACAAAAAAGGCAGCGTTGGCTGCCTTTTTTATTGTCGGAACTGTTATTTGTTTTATAGGTGTAAGCTTCGCTTATCCCTACATTGTTTCCGGCCTTACGAACTATCCTGCATAATTACGGCATGTTTAGCTATCACTATCAGAAAGAACAGATCATCACCCCGACCAAGGCATTGTTCATGGGGATGCTTTGCGCTGTCTGGTTGCTTACTGGGCTGATAGGACACGACCCATGGAAACCGGATGAGGCTTATAGTTTTGGTCTAGTCTTTCACATATTGAAAAGTGGTGATTGGCTAGTGCCCACGCTGGCGGGTGATGTGTTTATCGAAAAGCCGCCGCTGTTCTATTGGACTGCGGCTGTGTGTGCCAAACTGGCTGCACCGTTCCTGCCGCTGCACGACGGCGCGCGTCTGGCTAGCGGTTTCTATATGTTGCTCACCATGCTGTTTATGGCTTCAACTGGACGCGAGTTGTTCGGTAAGAGCGCGGGTTGGGCGGCAGTAATTATCTTGATCGGCTCCTTAGGTTTGCTGATTCGCGCCCATTTGCTGGTGACGGATATGGCACTGCTCAGCGGATGCGCCATGATGATCTATGCCTATGCCTTGAGTATGCGGCGTCATTTACTGGCCGGATTTATACTCGGCACAGGGCTGGGCATCGGTTTTATGTCCAAAGGTTTTATCGCCCCAGTGTTTTTCGTGTTTATTAGTGCTGGGCTGATGTTCTTCCCCGCATGGCGTACACGTTCTTTCTATATCACCTTGGGTGCCGCACTGTTGAGTGCATTGCCCTGGCTGACGATATGGCCGACCTTGTTGTATTTGCACTCGCCACAACTCTTTAGTGAATGGATTTGGCAGCTCAATATCGGGCGCTGGGTAGATCACACGCGCAACGGCGACTATTTCGATACCTTTTATTATCTAGGGATGTTGCCTTGGTTTGCATGGCCGGCCACTCCGCTGGCAATCTGGGCAGTGTGGGAAGCGCGCAAAAAAATTCCGCAAGCGATGGAGTTCCAACTTTTATTGGTGAGCTTTGGTGTGATGTTAATAGCCTTGAGCCTCGCGCCAAGGGTTAACGATCTATGTGCTTTGCCCATGCTGTTGCCGTTGTCTCTACTGGCTACGGCAGCATTATTCACCCTGCGGCGAGGTGCGGCGAATGCTCTAGACTGGTTCGGTATCATGACCTTCGCTTTGATTGCCATCTTGCTCTGGTGGGGATGGACAGGGCTGTTGGTAGATAGCCCAGCTTATATCACGCGCCTTTTGAAAGACTACCGCCCCGGCTTCGTGCCGATCCTGCAAGTGAATCAGTTCTGGATCGCCGTGTTTGTGACCGTATTGTGGATGGTGCTGGTGTGGCGCGTCGGTCGCTCTATTCGGCGTTCGATCATTAACTGGGCCGCAGGTGTGACACTGTTGTGGATACTCGCCGTGACGTTGTGGATGCCATGGCTGGACAACACCAAGAGCTATCGCCCCATGGCGAATGACTTTGTTAAATCGCTTCCAGCAAATTTTAATTGTGTTTCTAGTCCGGGATTAGGTGAAGCGCAGCGCGCTATGTTGGAATATTTTGCAGGAATTACAGTAAGAGCCCACCCTAGACCAGAATGCGCCTTAATGCTGGTATCGGGAACAGGTATGACACCGCATAGCGAAGATCCTGCGCACTGGAAAGAATTGTGGGAAGGTGGTCGCCATGGCGATAAGGGCGAGCATTATTGGTTGTATCAGAAGGTAGGCAAATAGTTTGTGTAGGGGGCAATAAGCGCAGCGAATTGCCCCAGATTTTTTGAGTTGTTTTTCTCATTTTCATTTGGCACAACATTGATTGCGCTCTACTAGCTTTGGGTGTGCTTCAATAGGTGATCATCTGTGTAGGTCGTGTTAGCGGCTTGCCGCGTAACCCGACGCAGACTGCATAGCTGCCAAAAGCCAGCTCTGGCGGCAGGCTTATGATTCTCTGGACACAAAAAAGTGCTAAAGTAGCTAAATAAATATTAGCTTGCGCTTACGAGAGGTCAGTAGAATTCTTTGCTGTCTCGATAGGCGCTGATACTGGATTGTTCTTAGCAGAACTTATTGTAGGAGTGACTACGAATCATGAACGACATTCAGATATTGACCCATCCTGTAATTCTTGACTCAGAGGCGCTTCTCGAATTTTCTGATGTGCTGGTGGAACGTGCTCATGATATCGAGCGCAATATGGCCAAGCTGAGTAAGGATCCCGAGAGTCGTGTATTAATTGCCGATATTTTTCGTGCCTTGCACAATATCAAGGGTGATGCCGCGCTATGTAGAGTGCCGATGGCGGGGCTGATTGCGCATCCACTCGAATCACTTCTAACACGTTTGCGCTCTGGGGAAGTAAGTTACACCCCCTTGTTCGGCGAAATAGTGCTGCTCACTTTGGATCGGCTGGAACTGGCGGTAGAAGCGCTTGTTGCCGCTAGGCCTGTTGTGCAACTCAAATTGGTTGAGTTAGTGGCGGGTGTCGAGAAGATCAGTGGAGCACCACAACGCGACCTTGATCGTCTCGCTGCAAAGTTGATCAAAGCGGTTACTGGATTTCAACCGCAAGCAAGTCTTCAGTATGCGATTGGTAAGCCTTCTGCTCTTGCTCATCCCGCTAAAGAAAGCATGGCAGAGGACTTGAAGTTTTTTCGTTCACTTGCTTTGCAGTTCGAAACTCGTTCGCCCCTGTTCGCTGGACGTACTGAGCGTTTACGTCAACTTGCTTTGGATACCAACCGTGAGTTGGGTTCTCCTGTGGATGAGGTGCAATTGGAAGCGGCGCTATATCTTCACGATATCGGTATGATGTTTTTGCCTGAATCTGTATGGCTCAAGGTTGAGAGGATGAGTGATGCAGAGCGTGCGGTGTTGCGCTCCCACCCAAGCTTTGCCACCGGATTGCTGGAACGCATGGAAAATTGGCAAGTGGCGGCAGAGATGGTGCAGCAACACCATGAAACATGGGATGGGAAAGGTTATCCACTGGGCTTGAAAGGGGCGGACATTTGTAGCGGAGCTAAGCTTATAGCGATTGTGGATGCCTTTGAGGCAGTAATGTTGAAGCACAGTGCACGGGGACATGGCAGTTCAGTGTTACGTGCGGTTGCTGAGGTTAATGCCTGCGACAAACAGTTTGCGCCCGAATGGATTGAACCATTTAATTCCGTTATTCGAACCATGTTGGAGCGCTAGTTGTAGGGTTTGCTCAGATCAAGATGAGTCTCATAGATAGCCGATGATAAAACGTATTCGTAGCGATCAACTTCAGCCCGGCATGTATATCCACGATCTTAATTGCGGTTGGATGGAACATCTTTTTGTCTTCAACTCATTTAAAGTGGGTGATGAGGAAAAGATACAAAAAATTATAGCCAGTGGCATTCGAGAGCTATACATAGACTCAAACAAAGGCTTTGATTTAGAAGATGCGCAGACACACGAGGAGTTTCACTCGGAGCTGCACGAGAAAATTACCGCATTGGCCGCAAGTCGTGAAGTCAAGCCACGTTTGCAAACCCCTCTGGCAGTAGAAGTGAATGTGGCGAAAGAGGTCCACGTCGAGGCGCATAAAGTTGTGCATCATCTGATGTCCGATATACGCATGGGGCAGCAGATCGAAGTGGTGCAAATGTCTCCGGTTGTGGAAAGCATTACTGATTCGATATTTCGTAATCAGGATGCGTTCATTAGCTTGGCACGGATCAAGAATAAAGATCAATACACCTTTCAGCATTCGGTGAGTGTGTGCATTGTTGGTCGCTTTTTGCCGGGCAATGGATTACGAGAGAAGTGTCATAGTAGAGGCAGGAATGGGGGGCTGCTACATGACATTGGCAAAATGAAGGTGCCAGATTACATTCTTAACAAGCCAGCGCCTTTATCTGATGATGAGTTTGTGATTATGAAGTCACACGCAGCGGTGGGTCGTGACTTGCTTGAGCGTACGCCGGGAGTGCCGGAGGCCGCAATCCTTATCGCTGGTCAGCACCATGAGCGTTACGATGGCACAGGTTACCCAGGTAAATTAAAAGGTAAACAAATTTCCCAGCTTGGGCAAATGGCAGCGATTGTGGACGTTTATGACGCACTGACTTCTAGCCGTGTTTACCACAAAGGTATGGAGCCCACTGCTGCGGTAAAAAATTTTTTTGAATGGAGTAAATTTCACTTGGTTTTTGAGCGCGCCGTGCCAAAAAAGCTTTCAGCCACAGCATTATCATGACACTCACCTTTCCGGCTCATGCTCTGAGTAATATGATATTTATTGAATAACGCTAAATATGCCGCTGCTCTGTAAGTTGAACCTTGATCAGAATGCAGCAGCA
>Ga0316204_10000962_pt1 | contig 88980 bp, 79 predicted proteins | sample 6monrhotite_MG_2_FD_205661 | JGI IMG/M metagenome (GOLD analysis project Ga0316204, IMG submission 205661) | Microbial mat bacterial communities from mineral coupon in-situ incubated in ocean water Damariscotta River, Maine, United States -... | ecosystem: Environmental > Aquatic > Marine >... | reverse complement strand
TTAAAATGACCATCGCAGCTCGACGTCCCATTGTTTCCCTCCTGAGAAAATTCAAAAACAGTGAATCAGAAAGACAAAAACAAATCAATAACATCAGAGTCTGCATTTACGCTGGGCGGTACTAGGCGGTCACGTAAAATACACATATTCGTTATAATGAAACTAACGGCCATATTAGTGTGGTTAGGGCGTGTTCAGGAATTGGCGTAAATCTGAGGAGAAATTTGGCCCTTTGAGAATCATCGCGGTATTTTCACTATGTGTTGACCGCCCAATTGATGCCGACAATATTATAATTTTGGCGTCTGCTGTATTCTTAAATTCACGAAACGCGGCGGCCAGTTCGATGCCTTTGGCCCGATCAAGCTGCATGCCAACGACGATTAGCTCAGGCTTCAGAGTCAAGCCGCGATCAATCGCACCAACGACGGTGTCGACCATCGCGACTTTGTACCCTAACGATGTAATCTCCTGCCCGGCGATTGTTCGCCAAAGATCTTTAGGCATTGCCAGAACGGCATTTCCTTTACCCTCAATAACCTGACCGCTATCGGTCTGAAGTTGATCAGGCAGACCGGCGAGAATTTCCCGCGTCTGATTTTCGTCCGGATTTTGTTGTCCGTCCAAAATCCGTGAAATTGGGTCAAAAAATTGATTCAAAATATCTGGGGTGACGTCAAGTCTACCCTCAGTCATTTCAAGGTAATCTTCCAAAGCGTGACAAATATGGGTGATTGATGGAAAGCCAAAAGTGCCGCCTAGCCCCTTAAGGGAGTGAGCTTCCCGCTTAATCATCATTAAGTGGTCGTTGTAATTGGAACCGTCTCTGCCGATCAAACTGATGTTGTCTTGTACGGCATCGAGTTTTTCCTTGCAGTCGATAATGAAATCCGCGCGCATGTTAGCGAGCACAAGTTCCACATCATCTTCTTTTAACATATTTCCACCGTTCCCATCTTCAACGCAGACAATACACATAAGGACGCGAATGGCCGATGTGAACTGCTTATGCAAGGTGCAATGATGATAACACAGGTGACGGTCTGAATGCGTCAGAACATTTTTCTGGTTTGCGGTTAAGCGTTAGCAAACAGCCTGCGGGCCAGTGAACGTGTCAGATTGGAGACGACCTTGCGCCGATATCCGGGGGTGGTGAAGGTGCTGGACATGGGTTGAATTTGTTTAGGAATCAGAGTTACCAACTGCTCTAACGCCTGATCATCAAATGTCTTTCCGATCAGATGTTCCGTTCCGGCGAGCATAAACGGACAGGCATTTGTGCCCGTGAGTGCGACCTTCAAGTCGGACAAGATGCCGTGCCTTTTGCCTAAGGTAATCGCCACGCCAACCAGCGGAAAATCGATGGCACTACGCACCCGCACCTTGGCGTAACCGGACATCCCGTCGGTTGGTGCAGGCAGAAGGATGGCGCAAAGAATTTCACCCTGATTAAGGCGTAAATGGGCTAAGCCATCATCCCGGTAAATATCGCTTAAGGGAACGGTCCGTCGTCCGTCCGGTCCGGCGATCTCTACTAACCCCTGACAGACCAATATTGCCGGGGCGACATCGCCACTATAGGCGGCAAAACAAATTTTCCCCGATGGCGCCACATGGCAAATATCGCCTTTATATTTCAAGCAGTAGGCGTTGGCGCCGCGCCACCATTCGCTTTGATTGTAAAACACACAGCGGGTATCAAGACAGAGGTTGCCGCCAAGCGTGGCCACTTCGCGGTGAGAGGTTGCCGCGACGTTGAGAGCCGCCTCGGCAATGACTGAGTAGCCGTCTACAATGCGTTGGTCTGTCGCAAGATCCGCCAGGGTTACGCCCGCGCCAATCTTAATACCGCCGTCTTCCAATTCCGTCACCGCGCGCATTTCGGCAATGTTCGCAAGATTGACCATAGCGGAAGGCTCGACAATGCCCCGGCGCATATTGACCAAAACGTCGGTTCCACCGGCGAGGTATCTGGCATCGTCGGCGTCGCTATGGGCGCGCAGGGCGTCGTCGATGGTCGACGGGTGGAGCACCTTGAAATCGGGCATATATTCCATCAGGCCGCCCCAATAGCGGTTGTTTTTGAGAGGCTTCGGTCTCGTTTTTGCAGGGCATTTAAAACCCGTTCCGGCGAAAGTGGCGTTTCGGTAAGGCGGATACCAATGGCGTCGTGAACGGCGTTGGCTACTGCTGGGATCACACTCGCCAAGGCGGCTTCACTGGCCTCTTTGGCGCCGAAGGGGCCGTTGGGGTCAATGCTCTCGATAATTTTGACCTCGATATGTGGTGATTCAACAATTGTCGGCACGCGATAATCGAGAATATTGGGCCCTATAGGCAAGCCGTTGTGATAACGGGTTTCTTCACTAAGGGCTTGGCCTAGCCCCATCCACACGGCACCTTGAACCTGCCCTTCAACGGCCAGCGGGTTCAAAGCGTAACCGCAATCATGAGCGACCCACACCTTATCGACGCTAACGCGACCAGTGATCTCACACACACTAACTTCGACGGTCGTCGCTGAATAGGAATAGGCCATGCTGGGACCGACCCCGGCACCACGATATTTCCCCCCTTGATATTCACGCGGTACGGTGAAGGTCCCTTTGACGGTTATGGTGCCGGAGTCGGTCAGGGCTTCGATGACGACCTCATGGTAGGGAATGCCAGGGTCCTGCCCTCCAGCAACCCGATAAACTTCGCCAAGGCATTCAATGTCTTCGGGGGCTGCATCCAGTTTGCGGGCGGCTGCAGCGATAAGGAGAGTCTTGAGATTTTCCGCTGCCTCCAGGGCTGCGTTACCGACCATAAAAGTGACACGTGAGGAGTATGACCCATTATCCTTCGGTGTGATGCGGCTGTCATTGGCGATCACCGTAAGGCGATCAAAATCCACACCCAACACTTCGCCTACCACTTGGGCGAGGACCGTTGATGACCCTTGGCCGATGTCAGACGCCCCGGTTAACACGGTTATTCCGCCATCAAAATCCAGTTTCAGATTTATCACCGCATGGGGCTCGCCGGTCCAGTGAACAGGTTTGGCGGCACCACTGACGTAATGTGAGCAGGCGATACCAAGACCCTTGCCCTCAGGCAGGTTTCGCCAACGTTTTTTCCAATCCGATTCCGCTTCGACCCAATCCATGCATTGGGGCAGACCGTACGAGTTGACGACAAGGTCATTAATTGTGCGCGTCGGTGCTGATAGCAAGTTGCGCCGCCTAATCTCAAACGGGTCAATGCCCAACTCTTCGGCCACCTGATCAAGCAGGCTTTCAAAGGCATGACGCACATCCACGGTGCCATGGCCGCGCATGGCCCCGCAGGGAGGTGTATTGGCGTAAATGCGGTAGCCGTCAAATTTAACCGCCGGAATATCGTATATGGCGTTGAGCAACGATCCCGCGTACAGAATGGTGACGATACCATACCCACCGTAAGCGCCGCCGACTTGCTCAACCTTGCACTCACAAGCCGTTAGTCGCCCGTCTTTGGTGACGCCGATTTTCATGTCAATCAAGGTGCGCGGACGGCCACGGTGGGTCAGAAACGTTTCTTCGCGGCTCAGTTTCATGCGGACCGTACCCTTGGCAGCACGGGCCAGTAAGCATGCGACGATTTCGAAATTCAGGGTTTCCGTGCGGGCGCCGAAGCCGCCGCCGATAAAGGGCTTGATCACCCGAACTTTTGCTTCATCCATGCTCAGGCACTGGGCGACGCGCTTGTGGACGTAAAAGGGAACCTGAGTCACTGATTTGAGGGTCAGGCGATCCCGGTCGACATCATATTCGGCTAATGACGCATGCGGTTCCATGTGCATGTGGGTCACTTCAGCGCAGTCAAAGGACGCCTGACGGACGACATCTGCGCGTTTAAGGCCCGCCTCCAAGTCGCCAAATTCGTGGTGAATTTCGCGTTCTAGATTACCAGGGCGGTCGTCGTGCAGGTCAATCGCACCGGCCTTACGGGCGGCTCGCGGGTCTTGGTAGGCGGGCAACTCTTCGACCTCCATCCGGATCAGGCCAAGGGCCTTTTCCGCACTTGCTTCGTCAATCGCGGCAACAGCGGCAACGGGTTCCCCCCGGTATCGAACGCGATCTTTGGCCAGTGGAAATTCGTTCTGGGCGATGGGCAGAATACCGTAGGGAACATCACATTCATCACCGGTAATGATGGCAATGACGCCAGACACTTTTCGCGCTTCAGAAACATCAACACGCAACACATTTGCATGGCTGAAGGGACTTCTAAAAATGCGCCCCGCCAGGGCATCGGGCGGATAAAAATCAGCGGTGTATTCTGCCCGGCCCCGGACCTTTTCAACGCCATCAATCAAAGGTAGACGTTGACCAACCATGGGTGTTTTTGTTGGTGCGGTCTTGCTCATGATCCTTCTTTCGCCGCTGCTTGAACGGAGTCGATGATTTTCACATAACCCGTACAACGACAGATATTGCCGCCAAGGGCCGCTCGAATCTCATCATCCGATGGTGTGGCATTTTTCCGTAAAAGACCTTCGGCGGCCATAATCATTCCCGGCGTGCAGTACCCGCATTGTGAGCCGAGTTTTTCATGAAAATTCTTTTGCAAGGCGGATAACCGTCCATCCTTGGCAGCCCCTTCAATGGTCTCTATTTCCTGATCGGCGACGGAGCAGGCCAGTGAAATACAGGATAATCGGGGGCGTCCATTGACCAGCACGGTGCAGGCCCCGCATTCGCCGCCATCGCATCCCATTTTTGTGCCAATTAGGCCGACAGTTTCCCGCAGGTAGTCAACCAACAGCATGTTATCGGCGACCGCATCTTCGCGGGCGCGACCATTTACTGTTAACCGCAAAATCGATTTTGCCATAATAACTTCCCCGCCTGGACTTCATATCACATTGTTTGGTAGGCGAACAATGTGATATGATAGTATTTGAAACAAGACGATCCGGCAATTGAATTTTCCACCCACTTGACGTGGGCTAGACTATATACATAAAACAGTACAATAATGCGTAAATAACCGGATGTGACCGCTCACCGATGTTTGGATTGGGCGGCGCAGTTATTAAGGCTGGGGTGATCAAGTGCTCGAAAAAGTTGGAAATCTTGCGGATCGGTGGTCCGACTATACCGGACCGTATCCGCTATCTTACAAACGTGATGTGGTTTGGGGCGACTGTGATCCCGCAGGCATTATATACACGCCGCGTATTCTCGATTACGCCATGGAAACGCTGGAAAAGTGGAATCGTGAGGTGCTGGGGGTTACATGGACCAAGCTCACTCAGGAGATGTCAATGGGTGCACCGACGGTACGTGTCGAAATCGATTTTGTCGATGCGCCCAAGCCTGATGATAAAATGGTTTCTGACCTTAGGGTCATCGCCGTCGGCAACAGTTCGGTCACTTATGGGGTCATCGGCCATAATGGTCAGGGGCGGGAGTATTATCGTTGCAAAGTGATCTCATGTTACATCGCCAGACCGGCATTTACGGCGACGCCAGTACCCGATGTGATTAGGCGACGTATCGACGCCTACCGTCGGGGATGTGGCGATATTTGAGGTCGATGAAGAAGGGGCTAAGCTTATGGATAAAGCAACATTTCAACACTTGATGATGCCCGTCGTCGAGGCGATTGCTGGCAAGGCAATCGATCAGGACTTGGCAAAGGCGCTCAATCGCGATTTTCCACAGGACGGTGACAGCTTTGGCGCAATTGAAACTGCCTGCCACGCCGCCATTGATGCCGGGTGGATGTGTGCCCATGGCGACGAAGGACGGCGGTTCGGGCGGGTAATTAAGCCAACGTCTGAAACCCACGATCTCAGTGTCGATGTTGTTCAACTTCGCGACGTTGTCGGCCCCCACCATTCCCATCCACGTGGGGAAATCTGTATGACCATGCCGGTGACCGAAGGGGCGACGTTTGACGGTCAAGGTCGCGGGTGGTGCGTCAATGAGCCTGGGTCTTCTCATCATCCCACGGTTTCAGGTGGCGAAGCCTTAGTGCTTTATCTTTTGCCGGGTGGAGAGATCGAATTTACCAAATGAGTTACTTTCAAATAGGGGAAATTAGCAAAACCAGTGGCTTCGCGATGTGATGTTGGGTTACAGTGATAGGCTAAAGATATTGTCATAAGACAGGATTTAAAGCATCTAAGGGCCCAATAAAATAAAAGGTCCGGATAAGAATTAAGGCCACATAATACAAACAGGGAGGATTCTACATGAGACTAAAACAAATAGCAGGCGTCGCATCCGTATTGGCGGTCGCTGTTGCTGCCGTTCCCGCCTTGGCTGCGGAACCGATCAAAATTGGTTTTGTTACGACCTTGACCACTGGTGCTGCCGTGATCGGTAAGGATCAGCAGAATGCGGTCAATCTGGCGATTGAACACATGGGCGCAAAAATGGGCGGACGGGATGTTAAAATCATCTTCGGTGATGACGAATTCAATCCGCAAAAAGGCAAGCAGAAAACCGAAAAACTGATCAAGCGCGACAAGGTTGACATCGTCGCCGGATATATCTGGTCACATGTTTTAATGGCCTCTGCCTCGACGGTTCTTGATGCCGGAAAAATTCTGATCAGCGCGAACGCCGGGCCGTCGCCTCTTGCCGGTAAGCGGTGCAACAAAAATTTCTTCAACATCTCCTGGCAGAATGACCAGACGACGATGGCGATGGGCGAAGTCTTGAATAAGCGTGGCATCAAATCCCTGTATGTTATCGCGCCAAACTATGCCGCCGGGAAAAATATGGTTGCCGGGGTTGAACGCACGTTTAAGGGCAAAATTGTCGGCAAGGACATGACTAAGTGGCCAACCCAAATTGATTGGGCCGCCGAATTCACCAAGGTCAAATCAGTTCATCCTGATGCCGTTTTTACATTTTATCCAGGCAAACACGGCGGTGCTTTCATCAAGCAGTATCAGCAGGCCGGACTGTCCGGACGCGTACCGCTTTATTCGGCTTATACGATTGATTCAATCGGCCTACCCAAAATGCAAAAAGCGGGTTTGAAGGGCGTGCTTGGCACCTATATGACCCAGTTCTGGGCCCCCGACATGAAAAACGCGCAAAACCAAAAATTCGTTGCTGACTTCCGGGCCAAGTACGGAACTTACCCGTCGTTTTACGCCGCCCAGGCTTACGACTCGATGTTCTTTATCAAATCTGCCGTTGATGCCGTCGGCGGGAAAATTTCCGATACGGATGGCATGCGTGCCGCTTTGGAAAAGGCAGACTTCCCGTCCATTCGCGGAAAGTTTACCATGGGTAAAAACCACTTCCCTGTTCAGAATTTCTATCTGCGCAAGGTCGAGAAGGATGCTGAGGGAAACTGGACAACCAAGCTTAAGAACGTTGTCTTGGCCAATCACGTCGATCCATATGCAAAAGATTGCAAAATGTAAGACCGGTTAGGCCGAAAATGTGGCGCGGGAGGGGCGACCCTCCCGCGCTTTGTTTTCACCCTATTGAATTCTGATTATTCCATGGATTTTGTACTGCTCGCCGAACAGGCCCTGAACGGAATACAGCTCGGTATTTTACTGTTTCTGTTGGCTGCCGGGTTGACGTTGGTTCTCGGCATAATGGATTTCGTAAATCTTGCGCATGGCTCTTTCTATATGCTGGGCGCTTTTTTATTTGCCACGTTCTTCAATTGGACGGGCTCATTCATGATGGGCTTTCTGCTCGGGCTTCCTGCGACATTACTGCTGGGGATGCTGACGGAAGTGATTTGCCTTCGAACGCTTTATCAGCGTGACCACCTGGATCAGGTTTTAGCGACCTTCGGGCTTATTCTGTTCTTTAACCAGCTTGTGCAGGTTATTTGGCCGCTCGACGGTGTCGCCGTACCCATGCCTGCGGTACTGGATGGGTCGGTTCGTTTAGGGTTTGGTATTGAATATCCGATTTACCGGATTGTTATCATTGGCTGTGGTTTGGCTATTGCACTTGGGCTCTATTTGTTGGTCGTGCGCACACGTCTCGGTATGCTGATCCGCGCGGGCGCTTCAAACCGGACTATGGCCGGAGCGCTTGGTGTTGATATCAAATTGTTATTCAGCTGTGTTTTTGGTCTTGGCGCGGCCCTTGCCGGGTTTGCCGGTATGTTGATTACTCCGATTATTTCCGCCACCAGCGGCATGGGCGAGCAGATTTTGATTTTGGCTCTGGTGGTCATTGTTATCGGCGGCATTGGCTCAATCCGCGGTGCCTTTATCGCCGCCCTTATCGCCGGGCTGATTGATACGATGGGGCGGTCGTTTCTTGATGTGTTCCTGCTGGTGTTTTTGCCACCAAACGCTGCTGAGGCGGCCGGGCCCGCCCTCTCGTCGATGTTGATCTACATCCTTATGGCCGGGATTTTGTTTTTCCGTCCCCAGGGGCTTTTCCCGCAGCAAAGGCGATAGGACGTGAGTTTGATAAAGATAGCGCCAGTCAACATGCCGGGCATTGCATTTCGTGCGGTGATCCTGGGCCTATGTGGGTTGATGCCGCTGATCGCCCCGCTGGTCGGCGAACCTTATTGGGTCGATATTTTTATCCGCGTGATGATATGGGCAATTGCCGCGATCAGTCTTGATTTGATTCTGGGCTATGGCGGCATGGTTAGTTTCGGGCACGCCATGTTCTTTGGCATCGGTGGTTACACAATTGGCATCATGTCCTATTACGACAATTTCAATGGGTTTATTCAATGGCCGCTGGCGCTGGTCTTAAGTGCGGTTATCGCTACGGTCGTCGGTGCTATCTGCATGCGGGCGCGCGGGCTCTATTTTATCATGATCACATTGGCGTTTGCCCAAATGATCTATTTTCTAGGTGTTAGTGCCGAAGAATTTGGCAGTGACGACGGCCTGACCATTTATGGTCGAAGCGAGTTTGAGGTGGCGGGCCTATCGCTCGACTTAGCGGATTCGTTGGTTTTCTATTACGTCGTTTTTTTCTTTTTGCTGCTGGTGCTGTGGTTTGTCCACCGTTTAGTCAATTCGCGTTTCGGCATGGTTATTCGCGGGATCAAGTCGAACGAGGGGCGGATGGCGGCGATTGGCTTCAATCCGTTCCGCTATAAGCTGGTGTGTTTTGTTATCGCCGGTGTGATTGGCGGATTGGCGGGAGTTTTGATGGCCAATGCTGAGAAGTTTATCAGCCCTGATATGATGCACTGGACCAAATCGGGAGAACTTATCTTTATGGTCGTCCTGGGTGGCATGGGAACCGTGTTTGGCCCAGTGGCTGGGGCGATGATCTTCTTATTCTTGTCGGAAATACTCTCGAACATCACCGAAAACTGGCATCTGATTTTTGGACCGTTCCTGGTGTTGGTTGTTCTGTTTGCCAGACACGGGATTGATGGTTTGTTTTGGCGGTGGTTCCGGGGGCAAGGAGGTCCCCATGCCTAACATCATGCTCGACGTAAAAGGACTGACTAAGTCCTACGGTGGTTTAACCGCGACCGATAACGTCAGTCTTCAAATTTATGAAAATGAAGTCAATGCGATCATCGGACCAAACGGAGCCGGTAAAACGACATTGATATCTCAACTAACTGGGGAAGTGGCGCCGGACAAGGGACAGGTTATCTTCGATGGGCAGGACATAACCGCCTTGCCACCATACAAGCGGTCTCGTCTCGGTATTGCCCGGTCATTCCAAATCACCAGTGTATTCCTTGATCGAACGATTCTTGAGAACGCGGCTTTGGCGGTGCAGGGCCATTCCGGCCATTCGTTTCAATTTTTCAAACCGGCGGCCAAGGATCGCAGCTTGATTGATCCGGCGATGGAAACGCTCGCCAGTGTCGGCTTGGCCGACCGCGCCCATCTTCCTGCCCGCGCCGTCTCTCACGGTGAACATCGGCAATTGGAAATTGCCATGGCGATGGCGGCAAAGCCAAAGATGTTGTTTTTGGATGAGCCCATGGCAGGAATGGGACCCGAAGAATCGGCGCGCATGACGGCATTTTTAGAAAGCATAAAAGGGAGCGTAACGATCCTTCTGATCGAACACGATATGGATGCAGTATTTGCCCTTGCGGATCGTATTACAGTTCTTGTCTATGGCAAAATCATCGCAGTTGGTGCGCCTGAAGACATCCGCAACAATTCAGAGGTGCGCCAAGCCTACCTGGGCGAAGGTGAGGACCTGTAAGTGTTGAGCCTAAAAAACATCGAAACCTATTACGGTGCAAGTCAGGCCCTGTTTGGCATGAACCTGACCGTCAATGAAGGTGAGGTTGTTACCTTAATGGGCCGTAACGGAATGGGTAAAACCACCACGGTTCATTCGATTATGGGCATTTCGCCCTGCGACAGCGGTCAGATCATGTTCGCCGGGCAGGCTATACAGGCCATGCCGTCACACCTCATCGCCCGTCTTGGTATTGGCCTCGTTCCCGAAGGTCGTCAGATTTTTCCAAATTTATCGGTCCGTGAAAATCTGATTGCGACAGCGGGCAATCGCCTCGGTAACGCTAATCCTTGGACCTTGGAGCGGGTTTTAGAATTGTTTGGCCAGTTGAGCGGTCGAATGAACAGTGCTGGGTCGGTGCTGTCGGGAGGCGAGCAGCAGATGTTGGCCATCGGACGGGCGCTGATGACCAACCCCAGACTTTTGATCCTTGACGAAGCGACAGAAGGGTTGGCCCCTTTGGTACGGGCGGAAATATGGAAAAGTCTTGATTATCTAAAATCGCAAGGGCTTGCCATACTAATCATCGACAAAAACGTTGAACACCTTGTCCGCATTGCTGACCGTCATGTAATTATCGAAAAAGGCAAGGTCGTCTGGACCGGAACGTCTTCACAGTTGATCGATAGCGCTGATATCAAAACCCGCTATTTGGGATTGTAAGGGGGTGGATTAAGCACCAAGGCCCTTTGCGTTCTATCTGGAGCGCGCCGCGCCGCGCCGCGCACCACCGCCGATGTTGGCGTTGCCACTCATACCTGGGCTCTTTATTGACGTCGCCCCCGGATCGAATTTTCCACTTTGGCTTTTTTGACCGGATTGAGCCGCATCAGTTTCACGTTTTTTTCTTTTTTGGCCAGCCTTTGCTTTCGCCCGTTCGCGGGCTCTCGCTTTAGTCATGTGAAATTTGCCTTTCAAAGCCATCTGATGGGGTTCGAATTCGCCCACTCAGGTATAGGTCAATTGAACCGGTTCGGCCAGAGCAGAACACGGAGCAGAACGGCCAAGGCGGAGGCCGTGACGAGGATGTTCCGGCAAACAACCAAATTGAAATTTACAAAACTGTCATAATTATGCCGCAATTAGCACGGATATTAAAAAAAACATGCTCGGAAGAACGAAAAAATTTCAACATATTTATGTATTCATGGGCATTTTGCCGTACGTTAACCGGTTGAAATATAGTGATATTTTGGTGTCAGGAGATTTTCTTTGCCCTTAAGGGTGGGTGAATGCAAACATTAAACACTCTTTATGCTACACACAGGATATTGACATCTCAGGGATACCCGTTAGGTGTTTCACATACGTGTTGCATTTGTTTTGAGCTGCCTGCATTGCCGGTACATAGTTTAGCTTAGTTATTCCCTGACAGTGTGAGCGTTAAAAAGACCACGCGTCGCATGGTGCAGCGCGTAGATACAACACCCGAGCTAAAGGAAATAGTTATGGCTACTGGTACCGTAAAGTGGTTCAACCCTACCAAGGGTTATGGATTTATCGAGCCGGATGACGGCTCTAAAGATGCGTTTGTTCACATTTCAGCCGTCGAACGCGCTGGTCTGTCGACGCTTAACGAAGGACAAAAAGTTTCCTTCGACGTTGAGCCTGGACGTGACGGAAAATCTTCTGCCGAAAATCTTTCGGTTGTCGACTAAAGACACTGGGCACCGCCTCCAGCAGTGTTGGAGGCGGGTTCAACTCACTATCATATTGCGCCTGTTATGATCGTCTGACGAGCACAACAAGACGGCATACAGACGGAAAGAACGACTATGGCACGCAAACCCAACTACCAGTTTGAACGCCAAGAACGCCAACGGGCAAAAGCGGCAAAAAAAGCAGCAAAAAAAGAAAAAAGCGAACAAGCTGATGTTAACGACCTTGATCTCGCACCTGAAGGTGATGATCTCGCCGTCGATCAGAGCGACGACAATTCAAACCAATAAAGCCGTTTTACATTGGATCGTAGTGCCCGGCTCTGAAGACGCAGAGACCGGGTTTTTTATTTTGTAATTTCGACCTGATCCGCTAGAGAATAAGGATGTTGCGCGATAGTGCCACAGCGAAACTGGGTCAACTCGTTTGTGATTTCACAGAAGGGGCGGTCCGGCATCGGTTGATGTTTGGCGGTGGGCGCGGTCAGGCCCTGCCCAAGGCCGTCGGCATGAAGGACGGAAAAACTCCCTTAATTGTCGATGCGACTGCCGGCCTTGGCGGTGACGCCTTTCTGCTGGCTTCATTAGGAGCCGATATCACGCTGATTGAGCGGTCCCCCGAAATACACAAATTGTTGCAAGACGGCCTTAACCACGCCAGAGACGCGGGAGGCGACATCGCCGAGGTGATCAAGCGCATGACCCTGCTGCAGGGTGACTCTAAGGATTTGTTGCCGACCCTGTCGCCCGACGTCGTGCTGATCGATCCCATGCACCCACCGCGAAAAAAGGCGGCTCTGGTAAAAAAAGAGATGCGCCTGATCCGCGACATCGTCGGTACAGACGAAGATGCGGTTGACTTGATGAGGGTCGCGTTGGAAACGGCGTCCAAGCGCGTGGTGCTGAAATGGCCCCGACGGGCAGACCCAATGATCGGCCTTGCCTCTCCGTCCCACCAGATTGTCGGTAAAACGACCAGATACGACGTGTTTATGACGGGTTAATATCGGCGGGTGAATTTTCAAAGTGAAGAACGTTGTCTGCCCCGACAACCTCTATCGCCAAAACCCGTCTGTATCAATCGTATGAAGGGCCGTCAGTTCGTCTAGGGTCGGGGCTGGGGTTTCGGTTACATCGGGGGCGACCTGTAGGGCCCATCCGGTATGGTCGCGGATGTCTTCAACGGATTGTCCGGGGTGGGTCGAGGTGAGGTGGAGTTCGTTGTTGTCGCCGTAAGGCCTTAGGATTGCCCGGTCGGTGATGACTGCCGCCGGGCCACCGCTTAACCCGGCAATTTTCCGGCTGTCGCCGCCATCGAGATACCCTGGTGACGTGATATAATCAACGCGCTCCACAAGGCGGCGTTTTTCGTGGTTCATGATTGCCAGGGTGCGTTTTGACATGGCAGCGATGTCGGCAGCGCCGCCGGACCCGGGCAACTTGGTCGTTGGGTTTTTGAAATCACCAATGTAAGACGTGTTGATATTGCCGAAGCGGTCGATTTCCGCACCACCGATAAATCCAGCATCAACCCGCCCCCGCTGTAACAGGCTCATGACCGGGATCAGGCCAGCTGTCCACGCCGCGTTTAATTGATTGGCGTTGTCGCCCATGGTGTAGAGCAGGCTGTTTGCCGGGGCATAGCGGACGACGCCGGTTTCAAACAGGCCGACGGCGTTTGGCGCGTGCGTCAGCCGGGCGACGCCGTAAGCCGTAATCGGTAGGCGCATGCCAACAAAAACAACTTCACCATCGCGTATTTCCCGTGATGCAGCGACAATCATCAGTTCTTGAATGGAATAGTTCGCCATCACTTCACTCCGCCGCGTAATTGACATCGGCGGCGAGGGCTGAACCAGTAATTTTGAGATTATCAAGGCGGTGCCCCAATTTTTTCAGATAGGCTTCATGATCCGGTACATCGAGCACCCATTCATTCAGCCATGCAAGGAAACCGTCACGGGTTCGCGAGTGGCTATGGTAGTCGCCGAAAAAGCTGGTGTCGCGCTGCCACCGCCCGGTCATTGGTGCGGGGTGAACCGCCGCGTGGACATGGCAAACGGCTGTCGTTAGAAAACCCGGAACGAGAACGCGACTGGGGTCCGACGCAATAACGTCCGGTTCGACAATTTCATCGGCCAACAGGATTAATTTTTTTGCCGCCATCGCCGCTTCAAAAATAAGCCCCCGGCTTCCCCAGTGATGATTGTTGCCAAACCGGTCCGCCCGTTGGACAGCAACAATGGCCACATCGGGCTTTAAGGGTGGGACCAGAACGACCTGCTCCCCAGTGTCTGAAAATGGGTTGGCGGCGATCTTGAGTTGCCGGTTGGATTTGAGAATGTCTGAACCAAGTAGTGAGCGCATGGGCGCATAGGGCATGCCGTAGGCACCGGCCATCAACGCCATGCCCAGTGAAAAATTGGAATGGTCATGGACGGTCACCCGGTAAGGGTCGGCGGCTTCGATGGATCGGCGATAATTGTGACCAAGGCCGCTCGACACATTACCAACCCAGGCCCCGGTAATGTCAGAGCAGCATCCGGCACCAATCAGCATGTCGGTGGAAACATCCGAAATAGGGGCGATCATGTTCAGGCCGGTGATCTTCTGACGTATGATTTCATGGGCCGCGGCGAAGGGAACTTCGGGCTCCAGACAGGCGCCGAGAACGACGCTGTCGCCAGGTTGGATATGCTCTGCAATGGCCGTGTTCAGGCTAAGAATTTTATCGTCCATGGTGACCCTCGCCCGCCGCCTTAGCGTAACTTGAAACGCTGGATTTTGCCGGTCGCGGTTTTTGGCAGATCGTCAACAAAGTTGATCCAGCGTGGGTATTTGTATTTGGCGAGGCCCTCCTTGCAATGGATGAGCAGCGCGTCCTTGGTAAGGTCGGTTGCGTCTGTTGGATCGTTCAGGACGATAAAGGCTTCGGGCTTGGTCAGGCGTTCATCATCTTCGCGTCCGACAACGGCGGCTTCCAGGACTTTCGGGTGTTCGATCAATTTGGCCTCTATCTCAAATGGCGAGCACCATATCCCGCCTACCTTCAGCATATCGTCATTGCGCCCGCAATAGAGGAAATATCCGTCATCATCCTGAATGTAGGTGTCGCCGGTATTGAGCCAGCCCTCAACCATGGTGGCGGTGGTTTTGTCTGGGTTGTTCCAGTAGTGTGACGCCGTTGATTGACCCCGGATCATTAATTGGCCGCTGTCGCCTTGGGCGACATCTTGACCGTCGTCGCCAATAATACGGGCGTCATACCCGGGGACCAGACGGCCGCTGGTGCCGGGTTTGTAATCGTCTTCAAGATTGGAAATAAAGATATGCAGGGCTTCGGTTGATCCGATGCCATCAAGGATGGTGGTGTTGGTTTTCTGCTGCCACCGGATAAATAGATCGGCGGGCAGGGCTTCTCCGGCAGAAACGCAGACGCGCAGTGATGAAAGGTCTGGGCTGATTTCTGCCAATGCCTTTAACTGGGCGCCAAATAATGTCGGGACGCCGAAAAATATTGTCGGTCGGAATGTCTCGATGGTCTCAAAGGTCGCCGCCGGTGTTGGCGGGCCGGGATAAAGCACGGCGCTGGCCCCGACCCAAAGCGGGAAGGTCATGCCATTCCCGAGGCCGTAGGCGAAAAACAGTTTGGCGGCGGAAAAACAGATGTCGTCTTGTTTGACCCCGAGCGTGCGTACGCCATAAAGCTCGCTGGTGACAACCATATCGCGGTGAAGATGCACGGCCCCTTTTGGGGTGCCGGTTGTGCCCGATGAATAAAGCCAGAAGCACGGTGCATCAGAGGTTGCCGCTGCCGCGTCTAGGTGCTCATCGGCATCCGCCATTAATGACGCCAGCGTCATTCCGTCCCCGTCGGTTGGAAAATAATGAGCCGGCTTACGCGCGGCGGCGTCCAGAGCCGGCTCGACTTCACTGGCGAATTCCGGTGAATAAATTACCGCTGCACAGCCGGAATCCTCAATCATAAACTGATAGTCTTTGGCCCGCAGAAGGGTGTTTATGGGAACCGGGATGTAACCGGCCTTGATCGCGCCCCAAAACAAGAAGTAAAAATGCGCGCAGTCCTTGACTATCATCAGCACCCGGTCTCCGGCTGCCAGACCGAGTGACGCCAAACTAGCGCCAGCTTTGTTGACGTTTTCAGCCAGTTGGCCGTAGGTCACGGGTTCGCCGCCAACAGGATAAAGGGCAATTTTGTCAGCCCGGCCTTCCTCAAGGTGGCGGTCAATGAAGCAGACCGCGACGTTAAAATTGGCGGCGTAGGTGATATTGCTTGGTGATATTGAGCGGTCGATGGTTACCGTGTGGTCGCGCATCCATTCCTCCCTTAGGTAAAGCGGACGTATTCAAAATCCCCGGTTTGACCATTGATGCCCTTGGCCGGTGGGGCAATCCAGTCGGCGACTTTCCCAGGTTCGGTGACCGGTTTCATCAATGAGACCACATAGGCCCTGTCAAGTTCTGTTGGCAGCCAGTCATCGACCTGACGTTCCCAGTCCGCATCGCTGATGATGTCGCCATTGGGGGTGACCTTATGGGTTGAAAAAGCACCAATGCCGCGATGAAACGCCCGGTTCGGCAGGGTCATGGTGAAATCAATTCCGGCTTCACTGATAATACGGTTCCACTTATCGACCCCGCGTTGACAGTCACGAATATAATCGTCACGAAGGCGTTCGTTCACCGCCGTCAAGGCGCTTTGATCAGCCATGACAATGCCGTCGTTTTTGGTTTCCGCCACCTGATAAATTGCGTCCTTTAACTGGTGGTCATCGTCGATGCGGGTTTCCTGGAACCGACCTTTCAAGCCCATGGTAAAATAGTTGGCTGCATTGGTAGATATTTCCTGCCCGAATAAATCGACCGAAACACTAAAGTGAAAATTCAGGTAGCGTTGCAGGGTCGGCAAATCAATGCCGCCATATTTACGCACATCGTCGGTTTTATGCTCTCGCATCAGTTGGCACGTCCGCTGAATGACTCGTCCGACGCCGGTTTCGCCAACGAACATATGGTGGGCCTCTTCGGTCAACATGAACCGGCATGTTCGTGATAGCGGATCAAACCCTGATTCGGCCAACGACGCCAGCTGGTATTTGCCATCGCGGTCGGTGAAGTAGGTAAACATAAAAAACGATAACCAATCCGGTGTCGGCTCGTTGAACGCTTCGAGTATACGCGGTTTGTCAGGGTCGCCGGAATGACGTTCTAGCATGGCTTCGGCCTCTTCACGACCGTCACGGCCAAAATGCGCGTGAAGTAGATAGACCATGGCCCAAAGGTGCCGGCCTTCCTCGACATTGACTTGAAACAGATTACGCAGATCGTAAAGGGACGGGCAGGTTAAGCCTAAGTGACGTTGCTGTTCGACTGAGGCCGGTTCGGTATCGCCCTGGGTGACGATCAGGCGGCGTAATTCAGCGCGGTACTCGCCTGGAACCTCCTGCCACGCGGCATCGCCTTTATGGGCACCAAAGTTGACCTTACGCTCCTCCTCTTGCGGTGCCAGAAAAATACCCCAGCGGTAGTCAGGCATTTTGACGTGACCGTAATTAGCCCAACCACCGGGCTCGACACTGATCGCCGTCCGCAAGTAAACGTCCATCTGGTGACTGCCTTCGGGGCCCAGTTCAGACCACCATTGCTGATACCCGGGTTGCCACTTTTCCAGAGCCCGTTGAAGCCGCCGATCATCGGCCAAGTTGACGTTGTTGGGGATTTTCTCTTGATAATCGATGCTCATTCCGCTGTCCGCCTCAAAGTTAGGGCCGTTTTTCTAGACCCGATTGTTGTCAAATTCGGCCTTGAGGCCCGTCCCGAAGCGCTTTAACGCGCCGTCGTCGCCGACCGCGTTAGGGCGCTGGAAAATCCAGTTTTGCCACGCGCTCAGGCGCCCGAAAATTTTGGTTTCCAATGTTTCCGGCCCGGCAAACCGCAAACTGGCTTCCATGCCGGTTAGAGAATCCGGTGAAAAACTGGCGCGTTCTTCAATGGCCAGGCGCACTTCATCCGGCCAGTCGATATCGTCTGGAATAAAAGTGACCAGACCCAGGTCTTCTGCCGTTTCGGCATCCAGATCGTTACCGGTCTCAGCCCGAATGTGTTCAATGCGGTCGGCGTCATTGAGAAACCGCGTCTCCAAGCGGCTAATACCGTTGCACATGGTCAGCGGGCCGAAGTTCATCGGGCCAGGCCGTAGTGTCGCTTCTGGCCGGTTGTCACCTTCGAATGTACCGGACAGCATGTAGCTTCGGTCGGCTGCCAGGACCAGTTCCATTAACGATCCAGTGAAGCAACTACCTGGTTCGACTAGGGTAATGATGCTGCGTGACGTAACATCGATGCGCTTAAATACCCGTTTCAGGAAAAGCGTGACTTCGCGTACATACCAGTCCCCTGCGTTATCGATTAGCGCTGCATCGGCGGCTTGAACGTGATCGGCCTCGCCGCTGGTGGTGAAAACCCATGTGCCAATGTCGGGTTCGTTGGCGCGGAGATGAAGGATGGCGTCATCAAGTTCCCGGGCAATCGCCATCGGCCAAAAGGATACGCCTTGCTCATGAATAGCTGCTGCGTCGCTGGGCGGGGGCGTTTTTGGTCCCTGAATATTGATTTTGACCATGCCTTGGCCGCGTTCGAATGTCAGGCTAAGGTGTTCATAAGTCACCGTTTCTTCATCAATCATACGATTGAGCGGCGACAGCTTAATACCGACTGCATCAGTGGGTCGATCAGATTTTGCGGCCACGTCATCGGCACGAGACTTGACCGTTTCGGCCATCTTGGAACGGGGAACGATTTCATCAACCAGGTTCCAGGAAACTGCCCGTTTACCGCGAATGCCTTCGGTTAGCGTACAGAAAACATCAGCGTGATCGCGGCGAACGTGACGCTTATCGACAACCCGGGTCAGTCCGCCTGTTCCCGGCAACACGGCGAGAAGCGGCACCTCTGGTAAGGAAACCGCACTGGAACCATCATCAATAAGAATGATGTGATCTGTCGCCAGCGCCAATTCATATCCACCCCCGGCGGCGGTGCCGTTTATGGCACAAATATAGGTTTGGCCGGAATTTTCCGTCGCGTCTTCAATGGAATTTCGTGTCTCGTTGGTGAATTTGCAAAAATTGACTTTATGGGCATGGGACGACTTGCCAAGCATGGTGATATTGGCCCCAGAACAGAACACCCGTTCCTTGGCGGATGTGATGACCACGGCACTGACGTTGGGGTGTTCGAATCGCAAACGTTGAATGGCGTCATAGAGTTCAATGTCGACGCCAAGATCATAGGAATTCAGTTTCAGTTTGTAACCGGGGACCAACCCTCCGTCTTCTGTAACGTCCATGGCCAGGGTTGCCACACGACCATCGATAGAGAGTCTCCAGTGGCGGTAAGCCGTTGGATTTGTTGAAAAATTAATCATGCACAGTAATCCAGCCTTTAGTAGAATATGATATATTTGCCGATGGATTGGCGACCCGGACCTAATGCCAACGCTATAATAGCTAAATAGGTACTTAAATACTTATTTACATAGTGCTTAACAGGTTTCATCCTGTCAAGGCGCTAAAATTGCGCAATGAATAGGTTAATACATTTAATTTTGGGGAACCGATGCCAGAGACAGTTGATGGTCTGACGATCCGAAGCGCCAGGACTACCGACGTCCCTTCCGTGGTCGATCTTGATGCGCGAATTACCGGATTGAACAAGGACGACTATTGGTCCGATATGTTCGAACGTTACGGGCGGCGACAAAATCGCTATTTCCTGGTTGCTGAAGATTCAGAGGAAACGTTAGTCGGTTTCATTATCGGTGAAGTGCGTGCGTGGGAATTTGGCTCGCCGCCTTGCGGCTGGGTGTTTGCCATTGGTGTTGATCCTGATACCCGTCTTGGCAAGATCGGTTCAACGTTATTTGATGCCATCTGCGTTTGCCTGAAAGAGTCCGGTGTCGACACCGTACGCACCATGCTTGCCCGCGAAGATGAATTGAACATGGCATTTTTCCGCTCGCAAGGCATGATGGGCGGCTCTTTCATTCAGTTGGAAATGGCACTGACCGATGAAATAGGTGCGCGCCAACAGGCAGGGGGTGACGCGTGAGACTTCAAAAAGCAACGCGATGTGCCTTGTTCGCCGTCCTGGAACTGGCGCAGGATTCGACGCGCCAGGTGTCTGCTGCCGATATTGCTGAAAAATATAACATCTCGGCCAATCATCTGGCCAAGGTGTTGAGGGACCTGGCCCGCGCCGGAATGGTTGAATCCATGCGCGGTGCTGGCGGCGGCTACCGCTTTTCCGGGAACGTAAAGCGGGTTACCCTTTATGAGATCGTCAAAATGTTTGAAGATGTGGAACAGGGGACCCGCCCGGAAGCGGGCGATGAGTCGCCCATCGGTCAGGCGCTCAGTCGGGTAACAACGGAAATTGACGAAATTGCCGTGTCCACCTTGCGTTCGATCACGCTGGCAACCTTGCTAAAACTAATGCACCGCATGGCGGCAGATGGCTCTTTAAATCGGGAATTGGTGTAGATTACGACTGCCCAGGCGTAAAATGGCCAATAAGACGGTGTCGGGTGCCGGGATAGATCAGTTGAACATAGGTGATGGGGCGGTCGGTCAACCATGTTGTCCGTTCCACGCACAGGCAGGGCTGATCGACCGGCTGGGCCAGTAATTCGGCAATATTCTTGCGAGCGGTTATGGCCGTGATCGCGTGTTCTGCCCGCGTCCACGGAACATTTTCCAAAAGCCATCGGTTTGGCGGCATGTCGACGAAATTTTGGTGGGTCGCATCGGGTACCGACTGGATATTGATGTAGCGGTCTTCAACGACAAACGGACGCGCGTCGGCGAGGTGCCGACATTGCACATAGAGCACCGTGTCCCCGATAGGTGTGCCAAGCCGAGAGGCCAGCGCTGTATCTGCTTTTGTTTCGCGGCACTGCAATAGCTGGTAGTCATAGACCGCGCCCAAATCGCGAACTTCCTCGGCGATATCCCGCAATTCCATAATGGCGTGTTCAGCCACTTGCGCGGCGACGAATGTGCCGTTGCGTCGGTGGCGGGAAATCAGGCCATCGTCGGCCAGCATTTGTAGAGCTCGGTTGACGGTCATGCGAGACGTCCCAAACATGCGCGTAAAGGCGTCTTCCGACGGCAAACGGGTGCCTGGTGTCAACTGGCCGGACAGGATCGGGTCGGCGATTGTCCGCTTAATCTGTCGATAAAGCGGGCCGCGCCCATCGAGAATGAAGTCATCGTCCGGCTTAGTCATACGCTCAATAACCGCGCTATAGTTTTGTTGAAATCGCGACGCGCCGGATCACGATCACTATGTCTGCCGTCACAGACCACGTGGTGTCCACCAACCCAGACGTTTGAGACCGCTTGATTGTCGGCGGCGAATATCCAGGCGTCCAACCAGCCATCGCCGTCGTGCCCTGCGAGGGACGGGTGATCTTGATCAAGGGCGACAATATCGGCGCGGTAACCACTAGCCAACTGACCGATTTTCCGACCTACGGCCTGAGCCCCGCCGACAACCGCACGACTAAAAAGGGAACGACCGGTTGCGCCCGCCCCAGCCAACAAGTTTCGTCCCTGATCACGCAGGCGTTGAGAATATTCCAACAACCGCAATTCTTCGGCAACGCTAATATAAACATTACTGTCGGACCCAATGCCAAATTGACCACCATCGTTGATAAATGCCACGCCGTCGAAAATCCCGTCTCCTAAATTTGCTTCCGTAATCGGGCAAAGTCCTGCAACCGCGCCGCTGGTGGCGATGCCTTGACGCTCAGTTGCCGTCAGATGGGTGGCGTGAATAAGGCACCAATGCTGATTGACGTCGGTCTTGTCCAGAAGCCACTCAACGGACCGCTGTCCGGACCATGCCAGACATTCTTCGACCTCTTTTGTTTGTTCGGCAATGTGAATGTGGATCGGCACGTTGTTGGCAAGTGCCAGAATGTCGCTCAGACTTTCCGGCGTGACGGCGCGCAACGAATGGGGGGCAATGCCGACGTTGGCATCGGGTAGTGTTTGGCTGAGTGCCTGTATGCGATTGAAAAGGTCGGCGTATCTGTCGGGTGTATTTGTGAACCGTCGTTGCCCATCGGTTGAGGGTTTGCCGCCAAAGCCGCCATTGGCATAAAATACCGGCAGAAAGGTAAGGCCAATGCCGCTGGTCCCTGCGGCGGTGGCGATCGCGCTAGCCATTTCGCCTATGTCGTCATAGGGATGTCCGGATGGGGTGTGATGAAGGTAGTGAAATTCAGCAACGGACGTATACCCTGCCTCCAGCATTTCTACATACAATAGTCGGGCAATGACCTTCAGATCGTCTGGGTTCAGCTGTTCGACAAATTGGTACATGGCTTGCCGCCATGTCCAAAAGTTATCGTCATTCGGGCCTTTGATTTCGGCACGTCCGGCCATCGCCCGTTGGAACGCGTGGCTGTGCAGGTTTGGCATGCCTGGAATGGCGATGTGATCGTAATGATCTGCGTCGCTAACTGTGATGCCTTGTGTGATCCCGCTAATCCAGCCATCAGTGTCAGTATCGATGCAGACGTTTTTTACCCAACCAGAGGGCAGTAACGCATTGTCAAAAAAAAAGCGGCTCACGTCGGTGTCTCCTTGAGGAATAATTGTCTATACAAAATATCTTGTGATCTGTCCAACCGAATTGTATATACAATTACATCAGGAGGCAGGCCTTGACAGTTCGTGTCGATAAAATTTGGCGAAACGCGCGTATCGCAACCATGGAAGACAATGGCCTTGACTATGGCGAGATCGCTTCTGGTCTGATTGCTGCAAAAGACGGGAAAATCGCCTGGGTCGGACCTGAAACCGATCGCCCCAACCTTGTCGCTACTGAGACCATTGACTTGGAAGGCCGTTGGGTGACACCGGGTCTGATCGATTGTCATACGCACTTGGTTTACGGTGGAAACCGGTCCGCAGAATTTGCGCAGCGCTTGCACGGCGCTACGTACGAGCAGATCGCTAAGGCGGGCGGCGGCATCGCCTCGACCGTTGAAGCCACCCGCGCAGTCGATAAAGAAGCGTTGTTGCGCCAGTCCCTTCCTCGTTTGGATCATCTGATTAGTGAGGGCGTGACGACGGTTGAGATCAAGTCAGGTTATGGGTTGAACCTTGAAACCGAACGTAAAATGTTAATCGTCGCTAAACAGCTTAGCACGTGCAGACCCGTGCGGGTGTTAACAACATTTTTGGGTGCCCATGCCTTGCCGCCTGAAGCCAAGGGTGACAAAGACGCCTACATTCAATCCGTTTGTGATGAACAGATGCCGGCGATTGCCGCAGAAGGTTTGGCCGACGCGGTTGATGTTTTTTGCGACATCATTGGTTTTTCACATGAACAGACGCGGCAGGTCTTTGCAGCGGCGAAAAACCATGGCCTTCGCGTTAAAGTTCATGCTGAACAATTATCAGATGCATCGGGTGCGGCACTGGCGGCTGAATTCGACGCGTTATCGGCGGATCACCTTGAACATTTGAGTGAACGATCAGTGATGAAAATGGCGGCTGCCGGTACGGTTGCCGTATTGTTGCCGGGGGCGTTTTATTTTCTGCGCGAATCAAAAGTCCCGCCAATTGATTCGCTGCGCCACAACAAGGTCCCAATGGCGGTGGCGACGGACTGCAATCCAGGCTCATCGCCGATGACATCACTCTTATTGGCGCTCAATATGGCGTGCACCTTATTCCGCCTGACACCGCAAGAGGCGTTGACTGGCGCGACCCGTATCGCCGCCAGGGCATTGGGGATTGACGATTTGACGGGGACGATCCGCGTCGGGCTATCTTGTGATCTTGCCATTTGGGATATTAACCATCCAACGGAACTTTCATACGCTATGGGATTTAACCCGCTTTATTGCCGAGTTTCCGAGGGTCGAGATGACTGACCATATGATGGTGACGCCGGGTGAGGTGTCTCTCAGTGATCTGGCGAGGCTCTATTGGCAAAGCCCGACGGTTAAATTGAACCCGTCAACGACGGCTTTGATTGATGCGTCGGCAAAGTTGATCGACGCTGCCGCTCACGGCGACCACGCCGTGTATGGGGTCAACACGGGCTTTGGCAAGCTCTCCAATACGCGGATCGCGCCTGAGGACACAGCCCGCCTGCAGCGTAATCTAATCTTGTCGCATTGTTGCGGCGTCGGGGAACCACTGGCCGAACCGATCGTTCGCTTGATCATGACCTTGAAACTTATGTCGCTGGGGCGTGGGGCGTCCGGTGTCCGCCGGATTATCATTGCCCAGATTGAAGCCCTTTTGGACCATGGCGTGACACCGCTCATTCCGGCGCAAGGCTCGGTTGGTGCGTCAGGGGATTTGGCACCATTGGCGCATATGGCGGCGGTGATAATCGGCGAAGGCGAAGCCTTTCTCAATGGTCAACGTATGCCAGCTGGTGAGGCGCTCAAGTCGGTTGGAATGGCGCCCATAGAACTGGCTGCCAAAGAAGGCTTGGGACTAATCAATGGAACTCAGGTATCGACGGCGTTGGCCTTGGCCGGGCTGTTTGAGGCGTGGCGCTGTGCCCTCGGGTCATTGATAACGGGGGCGTTATCGACCGATGCGATCATGGGGTCTGCGGCACCGTTTCGTGCCGAGATTCACGCTCTTCGCGGTCACCAGGGTCAAATCGATGTTGGCGAGGCCCTGCGCGTCCTGATGCAGGGGTCCGGCATTTGTGAATCCCACCGTGTTGATGATGAACGTGTGCAAGACCCGTACAGTGTGCGCTGCCAGCCGCAGGTGCTGGGGGCTTGTATCGACATCTTGCGTCAGGCAGGTCGAACACTTGAGATCGAGGCCAACGCGGTGACCGATAATCCGCTGGTTTTTGTTGACGACGGATCGATTGTTTCAGGCGGAAATTTCCATGCCGAACCGGTGGCGCTGGCCGCCGATCAACTCGCACTGGCGATTGCCGAAATCGGCGCCATCGCCCAACGTCGGATTGCGTTGATGGTTGACCCGGCCATGAACTTTGGTTTGCCGGCCTTTCTGTCGCCAGATCCCGGGGTCAATTCCGGCTTGATGATTGCCGAGGTGACCAGTGCAGCATTGATGTCAGAGAACAAACAAATGGCGGCACCGTGTTCAGTCGATTCAACGCCGACCAGTGCCAATCAGGAAGATCACGTGTCGATGGCTGCTCATGCTGCGCGGCGCTTGTTGGCGATGACCGATAATCTTGGTCGTATTATCGGCATCGAATTGATCACCGCCGCCCAGGGTGTGGAATTTCGCACACCGCTCATGACTAGCCCCCTGTTGATTCGCGTCATTTCCCGACTGCGGGCTGACGTGATGACCATGGGTGACGACCGCTACCTCGCCCCTGATATAGAAGCGGCAAACCGGTTGATAAGATCTGGCGCGATCATCGATGCCGTTGGTGCCGATACCTTGCCAAGATTGGAAGATGTTGCGTGACCCCGGTTAAGGTTACACAGGGAACCGGCCCGATAATTCTAGGTATGCCGCACGTCGGCATGGATATTCCTGACGTCCTGGCAAATCGCCTGAACGATGGTGGACGTGCCATTGCCGATACGGACTGGTGGATTGACCAGCTATATGACGGTTTGATTGAAAATGCCACGGTGGTGAAGGCAACCTATTCCCGCTATGTCATTGATGTTAATCGTGACCCGTCGGGGGCCAGCTTGTATCCGGGGCAGAACACCACTGGTGTTTGTCCGACGACAACCTTTGACGGAGACGCTATATACCGCCAGGGTCAGGAACCGGACGGCGATGAGATCGCCGAACGGACGCGGGCCTTTCATATGCCCTATCATGACGCCTTGGCAGAACAGATTGACCGCGTGAAAACGAAGCATGGTGCCGCACTATTGTATGATTGCCATTCGATCCGCTCTCATATTACCTATCTGTTCGAGGGCCAATTGCCGGTGTTCAACATAGGCACCAATGACGGTCAAACTTGTGCGCCACACGTCGAACAAGCTGTCGTTTCGGTGTGTTCCGAGGCCGGGAATTTTGACTATGCCCTGAATGGCCGTTTCAAAGGGGGCTGGACAACCCGTCACTATGGCCAACCGGAAAACCACGTTCATACCATTCAAATGGAAATGGGGCAGCGCGCCTACATGGAAGAGACGCCACCCTGGGCCTACCGCGAAGATCGCGCGTCTGCCGTTCGCCCCTACCTTCAGGATATTTTAACCCGCCTCACGCGGTTGGCCCTGAGTGGGGAATTGTAAATTATCAGTAAGGATGTAATGCCAATGTCTGATTCTAGAAAAAACACCCGCGAAATACGCAGTCCACGGGGCACGGAGCTCAACGCAAAGTCTTGGCTGACAGAAGCGCCACTTCGCATGCTGATGAATAATCTCGACCCTGAGGTCGCTGAAAATCCGAATGAATTGGTGGTCTATGGGGGCATGGGTCGTGCGGCGCGTACCTGGCAGGATTTTGATGCAATTGTTGTCGCGCTGAAAAATCTGGATGAAAACGATACCCTTGTCGTTCAGTCCGGTAAACCGGTTGGAATATTTCGCACCCACGCCGATGCCCCACGTGTGCTGATCGCCAATTCGAACCTTGTTCCCCATTGGGCCAATTGGGATCACTTTAACGAACTCGATAAAAAAGGCCTGATGATGTACGGCCAAATGACGGCAGGTTCGTGGATCTATATCGGTTCGCAAGGGATCGTTCAGGGAACCTATGAGACCTTCGTCGAAGCCGGGCGTCAACATTACGACGGTGACCTTTCCGGTCGGTGGATTTTAACTGCCGGTCTTGGCGGTATGGGCGGCGCGCAACCCTTGGCCGCGACCATGGCGGGGGCGTCGTGCATCGCGGTTGAATGTGATGAAGACAGAATCGAGTCGCGCCTGCGCACGGGATATGTGGATGTCAAAGCCGACACACTTGGTGACGCGCTCGCCATTGTTATGAAAGCGCATACGGAAGGGCGAGCCGTTTCGATCGCCTTACTTGGTAACGCGGCTGATGTTTTCCCGGAAATTTTTAAGCGCGGTATTCGTCCCGATTTGGTGACCGATCAAACCTCGGCCCATGACCCGATCAATGGTTATTTGCCGCAGGGCTGGACCTTGGCTGAATGGCGTGACAAGCGCGAAAGTGACCCTAAAGGTGTGGAAATTGCGGCCAGGGCGTCGATGAAAATTCATGTCCAGGCGATGCTGGGTTTTTGGAATGCCGGTATTCCCACACTCGATTACGGCAACAATATCAGGCAGGTCGCCTTTGAAGAAGGCTTGAAAGAGGCCTTTGCGTTTCCGGGGTTTGTACCGGCCTATATTCGCCCTTTATTCTGTCGCGGCATCGGCCCGTTCCGTTGGGCGGCGTTATCCGGAGACCCGGAAGATATTTATAAGACCGATCAAAAGGTCAAAGAACTGATCCCCAACGACGCCCACCTCCACAAGTGGCTCGACATGGCCCGTGAACGCATTACCTTTCAAGGGCTGCCCGCCCGCATCTGCTGGGTCGGTTTGGGGCAACGCGATAAGCTGGGATTGGCGTTCAATGAAATGGTCGCGTCGGGCGACTTAAAAGCACCAATTGTCATTGGCCGTGATCATCTTGATTCCGGTTCCGTCGCCAGCCCCAACCGGGAAACGGAGGCGATGAAAGATGGTTCAGACGCCGTGTCTGATTGGCCGTTGCTAAATGCATTGCTCAACTGTGCGTCTGGGGCGACCTGGGTCAGCCTACATCATGGTGGCGGCGTGGGTATGGGGTTCTCCCAACATTCCGGCATGGTGATTTGTTGCGATGGAACTGAGGAAGCAGCCAACCGTATTGCTCGTGTTCTTTGGAATGACCCGGCATCAGGGGTCATGCGTCATGCTGACGCAGGATATGAAGACGCCATCAATTGCGCCAAAGAAAACGGACTTAAACTGCCCGCCTTAGGGATTGGCGGGTGATCAGTTCTCCGGCGTCAGTAATGATTCTCCCAGAACTGCCCGCCGCCTGAGCCACGGGGTTGGTCGGTACCTTGGGTCACCGGTCATCTCGAAAATTGAGATTAGAATTTCCAGAATTCGATCCGCGCCGAGCGCATCGCCAAAAGCCAGGGGCCCGTGCGGATACCCAAGGCCAAGTTTTACCGCCTTGTCGATATCTTCTGGCGTTGCGGTACGCGATTGGGCGATTGAACAGCCGATATTGACGATCATGGCCAGAATTCGCTGGGCGACAAAACCCGCACTGTCATGAATGACGGTCACTGGCGTTTTATCCTGGGCGAATAAACCATGGGCGGCAGCCGTAAAATCGGGATCTGTAATTGGGGTTTTCATTAATGTCCGGCGGCGCTCGAGCCCAAACAAAGTGTCAACGGCGATGAGATGTTCTGGATCAAGCCCTTCTTCCACTGATGCCGTCGTCGCGTCCGTGCCCAAGGGGGCAACAATAATCAGCGATTCATCGCCGGGCTCTTTGCCGGTGTCGATGTTGGCACTAATGCTTTTTAAGTAGTCTCGAATATCCTCATAACCATCGGCATTGGCCCGGCTAACCCAAACGCCACGGCCATCATAATCAGGAGAACGGGGCTCGTCCGGCTTATGGGGTTTGCCATCCGTATAATCATAATACCCCTCACCGGTTTTACGCCCGAGAAGCCCGGCTTCCATGCGGGTGTTCATGGACGAGGATGGGCGATAACGGGCCTCGTGATAATGTTGAGCGTAGATCATTTCCGTCGCCGGGTGAGAGACATCGATCGCTGTCAGGTCCAGCAATTCGAACGGTCCCATGCGAAAGCCTGCGGCATCGCGCATAATACGGTCAACGTCGCTAAAGTCGGCAATCCCTTCTGCGCATATATGCGCGGCCTCAATGCCAAACCCGCGGCCAACCTGATTAACCAGAAACCCTGGCGCGTCGGCAGCGCGGACCGGCGTACGTCCGAAGCGTTCACCGAGGCCGCATAAAAAATCAATAACCCATGTTTCGGTCCGTAGCCCCTTGATAACTTCGACAAGTTTCATCAGCGGCACGGGGTTGAAAAAATGAAACCCGGCAACCCGTTCGGGATGAGCGCAGACTTTGGCAACCGTTGTCACCGACAAAGACGACGTATTGGTCGCTAGTACCGCGTCATCGCTGACGATGCATTCAAGTTCCTTGAAGATGGTGTGTTTGACATCAAGGCGTTCGATTGCAGCTTCGATCACCACATCACAATCAGCAAAAGATGTCATCGCATCTACGGCATTGATCCGCGACTTGGCGGCGATTTTGTCTTCTTCATTCATGCGTTTTTTATCGACGGCGCGGCTCAGCATGCTGTCGATAAAGGCGATCGCCTCGTCCGTGCTTTGTCGGCGCGTGTCGAACATTTTAACGGTGCAGCCGCCCGTCGCCGCCACTTGGGCGATGCCTCGGCCCATGGCCCCGGCACCGATAATGCCAACGCTCAGATTTTGCTGATTAGGGTCGAGCACCATGGCGTTATTCCCCCTTGAATTCTGGTTTGCGTTTTTCCAAAAAGGCACGCATGCCTTCTTTTTGATCTTCCGTATCAAACAGAATATCGAAGGCTTTGCGTTCCAGCGTTATTCCGGTTTCAAGCGACATGTCGGCACCGGCCAAGATCACTTCCTTGGTTTGACGGATTGCGATTGGCGGCAGGGCGGCAATCTTGTCGGCCAGTTCCAAGGCGCGCTCGACAACCTGATCATCACCAACGACTTCGCTGACAAGTCCCATGACAAACGCCTCTTCGGAACTAAAAGGCTCCCCCGTCAGCAGTATTTTCATTGCCTTGAATTTGCCAACGGCGCGGGTAAGCCGTTGCGTTGCGCCGCCCCCCGCCATAATGCCGACCTTGACTTCCGGTTGGGCAAATTTAGCACTTTCGCCGGCGATGATAATGTCGGCGTGCATCGCCAACTCACAGCCTCCGCCGTAAGCAAAACCGTTAACGGCAGCAATGACCGGCTTCGGACAGTCGGCGATGTGTTTCCACAAACGCCGCCCTGGACCTTGGCTCATTTCCGCCGTCGTCGCCTCCGCCATTTCCTTAAGGTCAGCACCAGCAACAAAGGCCTTTTGGTTGCCGGTCATGACGATAACGCGAACGCTGTTATCGGCACCAAGGCTGTTGAAGTGTTCAGCCAGACTTTGCCGGGTTTGCAAATTAAGGGCATTTAGCTTTTCCGGTCGGTTTAGGCGCAGGAGCGCAACACCGTTGGCCGGATGTTCAAGAAGCACGACGGACACAGTTCAAATCCTCAATAGGTTTCGCGTTCGCCAGTTTTAGCAGCAACAGGGCCGAAATGGACAGTCCGAACATGGCGATTAACCGTGCACGTCAAATGTCGTGGTCTTTCTGGCCCAGGTGCCCGATCTTATGATAAAGTTGACTGTGCGAATACTCTTGAAATGGTTGGCCGGGAAAATCCTGGTATTGGATGTTCGGTCGGGGAGGGATACAGTCTGCCGACGACTATTTCCCGGATTTGAAGGAACACTAATAGATGAGCGATTGTCCTTGCGGCACGAATAAGGCGCTTGATGAGTGCTGCGGCCCCTACCTTGACGGTGCTGCGGCACCGACGGCTTTAGCCTTGATGCGATCACGGTATACGGCTTTTGTCCTAGGGCGAGGGTCGTATTTATCAGAAACGCTCTCAACGGCTCAACGTGCCGACTTCGATATCGAAGAATTTGAAGCCTCGGCGGCAGATACCAAGTGGTTGGGGTTGGACATCAGGCAGACCGCCGACGGCGGCGAAAACGATCAAACCGGAACTGTTGAATTCGTCGCCAGTTACCGTAGCCAACGAGAAAAAATCCAGCATCATGAGTTGGCGAAATTCACCCGTGAAAATGACCGGTGGGTGTTTTCCGATTGCATACTAGACCCCAAGGCTCCGCCCAGGATCGTGCAAAAGGTCGGTCGCAATGAACCCTGCCCATGCGGTTCGGGTAAAAAATTTAAGAAGTGCTGTGGTGCGTAACGCTAGGAGGTAGCCATGACGAATAGAAAGCGCGACCTGAGATCACAACTGTGGTTCAACAACCGCGACGATCCGGGTATGACGGCGATCTATCTTGAACGCTATCTGAATTACGGTTTTACCCGTGAAGAACTGCAATCGGGCAGGCCAATCATCGGCATTGCCCAAACCGGCTCGGACCTGTCGCCGTGTAACCGCCACCATATCGAATTGGCGAAACGGGTACGCGAGGGGATCAGGGAAGCCGGTGGCATCGCGTTTGAATTCCCGGTCCACCCGATCCAGGAAACCGGCAAGCGCCCGACGGCCAATCTCGACCGTAATCTTGCCTATCTTGGCCTCGTCGAATTGCTGTTTGGCTACCCTCTGGACGGCGTTGTTCTGACCGTCGGCTGTGACAAAACGACGCCTGCCTGCCTGATGGCGGCGGCGACGGTTAACATTCCGGCCATCGCTCTGTCGGTCGGGCCGATGTTGAACGGCTGGTATAAGGGCGAGCGGACCGGGTCCGGTACGATCGCCTGGAAAGCCCGCGAATTGCAGGCGGCGGGTGAAATCAATGATAACGAATTTCTTGATTTGGTCGCCTCAGCCGCCCCCTCGGTTGGTTATTGTAATACCATGGGCACGGCGACGACGATGAATTCTTTGACCGAAGCGCTCGGCATGTCGTTGCCCGGTTGTGCGGCAATTCCGGCACCTTACCGCGAACGTGGGCAAATTTCCTATGAGACCGGCAAACGCATCGTCGATATGGTCTGGGAAGATTTAAAACCGTCTGACATCCTAACCCGCGCCGCTTTCGAAAACGCGATTGTGGTTAATTCAGCCATCGGTGGCTCAACCAACGCGCCCGTTCATTTGAATGCCATTGCTCGCCATATTGGCGTGCCGCTCAATAATGATGATTGGCAGGCGGTTGGCCACGATGTGCCGATGCTGGTTAATTTGCAGCCCGCCGGTGACTATCTCGGTGAAGACTACCATCACGCTGGCGGAGTGCCGGCTGTTGTCGGCGAATTGATGACGGGCAATCGTCTGCCCCACCCTGACGCCATCACCGCGAATGGAAAAGCCATCGGTGAGAATTGTCATGGCCGAAAATCCGAAAGTTCGGATGTTATTTACAAATTGGAAAATCCACTTGTTGAACGGGCCGGGTTCATCAACCTAAAAGGTAACCTATTCGAGTCGGCGATTATGAAGACCAGTGTGATCGCCGAAGAATTCCGCGACCGCTATTTGTCAAATCCGGGCGACCCAAACGCTTTTGAAGGCCGGGCAATTGTCTTTGAAGGGCCAGAGGATTATCACCACCGGATTGACGACCCTGACCTTAATATTGATGAGACGTGTATTTTGTTCATTCGCGGAACCGGACCCATTGGCTATCCGGGCGGGGCCGAAGTCGTCAATATGCAGCCGCCTGCGGCCTTGATCCGAACTGATATTCTGACCTTGCCGTGCATCGGTGATGGCCGCCAATCCGGCACCAGCGGATCGCCGTCGATCCTCAATGCGGCGCCGGAAGCGGCCGCCGGTGGCGGGCTTGCGATCCTGAAAACCGGTGACCGGGTGCGTATTGATTTGAATACGGCGAGCGCCAATATCCTAATCTCTGACGAGCAGATTGCCGCGCGCTGGGCGGCGCTGGATGCGGCGGGCGGGTTTCCCGTCCCTGAAAGCCAGACCCCGTGGCAGGAAATTTTCCGTGACAAGGTTACACAGTTTGACGAAGGAATGATTTTGAAGGGGGCCGACAGCTATAAAAACGTCGCGGCCAAGAATGTGCCACGCAACAATCACTAAATTTGCACGTGCACTGCGTTGGGTTGGTGTCCTAACGATGACCCGACGGCAGCGAATCGCCTAACCGGTTTCGCAGTAACAGCGCGCCGATGAGTCCACAGCCTGAAAATGCCGCCATCACGTAGAAGACGGATGCGCCCATGTCGGCGTACCCTCTACCGGCAATCACCATGGCAATGCCAAAGATAAAGCCCATGGCAAGCCCGTCATAAAGGCCTTGGGCGGTTGCCGACTGGTCTTTGGGCACGACCTTGGTGATGTAAGCAATGGCAGCCACGAGGGTGCCGGCGAAGGTCAGTGCATGCAAGGCCTGCACGGCAATGAGGGCTGGCACCCACTGGGTCGCGCCCAACACCGACCAACGAACGATTCCGGCTATTCCGGCGGTTAGCAAGAGACCGCTAATGCTGAGACGATTGAGGATTTTAGCGCTAAACATGAACAGTAATATTTCAACCAACACCCCTTCAGCCCATAGAAACCCGATTACGGTTTTGCTGATGCCGGCGTTGATCCACTCCAGGGTGGCAAAGCCATAAAGGGCGGCATGACTGGCCTGAAGTATGGCGGCAGTGAAGACAAAAATGACGAACCCTGGAATTTTGATGAGATCGAATAGGGCCAGCCGTGAGGTTGTTCTCGGGGGCTCTTTGAGGTCTGGCAGCAAAAATGAGCTCAGCATCATCAATACCGAGCCGCCGATCAGTAGACTTAACACAGCGTCACTGTCGCGCCCTTCCAGGTAGTAGCCGCCGATAAATGAGATCAAGATAAAGCTGATCGACCCCCATAATCTAATCCGTCCGTAATCGACGTTTAAACGTTGAATGGCGATCACGGCTAGGCTGTCCGCAAGCGGAATCATCGTTGTGAGCAAGGTGCCGACAATCACCCAGCCAACCAAAATTGCAGTGAAACCATGCAGGTAAGGAAACATTAAAAAGCCAATTAGAGTTATGGCGGCAACGATTATCAATAATCGTTTGCGGTGCCCAGATTTGTCGGCAATTGACATGACCATCAAGCCTACCGGGATTTTCGCCCACAGAGCGGCGGCAAAGATTAAGCCGATTTGTGCTGAATTTAAGCCCCGCCCCTCCAACCATAACGGCAAAAAGGGGACATAGGCCCCGATCACCAAAAACGTCGAAAAAATGCTCAAAGAAAGCCGGAACGGGACATGTTTAGGGCGCATTGGCGCAATCCTAAGGAGCTTTCGGCAAGGAGTCATGAGCTAAATAAATCGCTGACTCCAGGATTGACTCTGTTACAACCGGGAGTCAAACTGCAAAAATATTCACTTAGTAGAAAAATATTCATCAGATGGGTGTAGGGCTAAAATTCGGATATAATACCGCCCTCAAGGTTGGAGTATTAGGATCATGAAGGACCTCAGTCTACCGGCACGGGCCGCGTGGTTGTCCTACATCGGTGGTTATACTCAGGGCGAAATTGCCAGGCGCTTGAATGTATCATCAACCAAGGTGCACCGCCTGATCGGTCAAGCGGATAAGGCCGGTCTGGTTAAGGTGTTCATCGAAGGTGTTCCTGTCGAATGTCTTGAGCTTGAAGACATCTTGGGCGAAAAATTCGCCCTTGAAAGTTGCCATGTCGCACCGTCGTTAGGCGAGCACGACGATGAGGACGACGTGTTTTTAGCCGTCGGCGCGGCGGCCGCGCGTTTCCTCCATGAAGTCTTGGACAGCTCTGAACCGAATCTGATCGGTGTTGGCAAAGGCCGCTCGCTGGCGGCAATGGTCGATGGCCTTCCCCGTATGAAACGCTCCTACCACAAATTTGTTTCCGTGTCTGGAAGCCTAACCCGAAATTTATCGGCCAATCCATTTGACGTTGTCCATAATCTGGTCGAAAAAACTGGCGGAGAAGGGTACTTTTTACCGGTCCCCTATATCGCCTCCAGTGTCGAAGAAAAAGACCTGCTGATGGCTCAGAAAAGCGTTCAAGATGTGCTCGGGTTAGCGCGTCAAGCTGGCGTTTATTTTATCGGCATTGGTTCAGTTGGTGCCCACGCCCACGTTCGCGAGATGGGCATGGTGACGCCAGCGGAATGGGACGAATTACAGAAAAACCGGGCTGTCGGCGATGTCATGGGCAGTTTTATCGATGTTAATGGTCGTCCTGTCAGCGCCTGTGTAAACCGCCAATCGTTGGGCTTGTCACTAGAAGACTTACGCGGCAAAAAAACCATCGCCGTCGTTGGTGGGGCGGGTAAAGCCGATGCGGTTGTGGCGGCGTTGAAGACCGGTGTGATTACTGATCTGGTGATTGGCGAGGTCACGGCTGAAGGCATTCGTCAGATGATTGCCCGCGAAAAATTAGCATCTTGAGGCGACAAACCAAGGAAGCAAACTGTGAGTGCAAAAATCGAAACCCTGTCAGGACGCTGCCCGCCGGATAAGGTCGGGCCGATTTCCCATGTTGACGATGCCAGCCGCAACCCAGGCACCGCATTTGATTTGGATTGGGTTGAATCGCTTCAGGTCAACCGAAGCGCAGCTGAACGTCGCGTCCTAAGTTTGCCGGCCCGCCGGTCCGTTAAAAAAGACTGGCAGGCGGCATGGTTGGTCAACGCCGTTAAGTGTATCGATTTGACGACGTTGTCGGGGGACGATACGCCTGGGCGTGTACGCCGGTTGTGCGCCAAGGCGGCAAACCCGATCCGACCTGCGGTTCTTGAGGCCCTGGGGCTTGGTGAGCACACCATCACCACCGGTGCGGTTTGCGTTTATCATGAAATGATCGGCCCGGCAGTTGAGGCACTTGCCGGAACCGGAATCCCCGTTGCTGCCGTTTCTACCGGTTTTCCAGCAGGGCAAACGCCTTACGATTTGAAATTGCGTGAAATCAAGGCCTCGGTGAAAGCCGGAGCGTCTGAGATCGATATCGTGATTTCGCGCAAACATGCTCTGACCGGAAACTGGAAATCGCTGTATGATGAAGTTCGTGGTTTTCGCGACGCTTGTGGGGCAGCGCATATGAAAACCATTCTAGCGACCGGAGACTTAAAAACCCTGCGCCTTGTCGCCAAGGCATCGGCGGTCTGCATGATGGCGGGGGCCGATTTTATCAAGACCTCAACGGGCAAGGAACCGGTCAATGCAACATTGCCTGTGTCGTTGGTCATGGTCCGTTTGATCCGTGACTACCTTATACGCACGGGCCACCGCGTTGGCTTCAAGCCAGCTGGGGGCGTCAGTACGGCTAAGGACGCACTGTCCTACCAGTTCCTGATGAAAGAAGAACTTGGTCGGGCGTGGTTAAACCCGGATATGTTTCGCTTCGGCGCGTCGAGTTTACTTGGCGATATTGAACGCCAGTTGGAACATCAAACAACGGGTCGGTATGCCGCCGGATACAAACAAGCGATGGGGTAAGGATAATTATGAGCGTGGCGAAAATTCTTGAGACCATGGATTATGGACCTGCCCCGGAAAGCCGGACGGTTGCCGATCAGTGGTTGGATGAACACGACCGGACCTTCGGCAACTTTATCGGCGGAAAATGGAGCACGCCAAAAGCTTCAAGCCTTTTTACGACCAAAAACCCGGCAACGGATGAGGTGTTGGCACGCCTCACCCAATCTTCGGCCAAAGACGTCAACAAAGCGGTCAAAGCCGCCAACGCCGCCGCCGCAGACTGGGCGGCCCATAGTGGCCATCAACGGGCAAAAATTTTATACGCATTGGCGCGGTTGATACAGAAACATGCGCGCCTGTTCGCTGTTCTCGATACTCTTGATAACGGTAAACCGATTCGCGAAAGCCGTGATGTCGACATTCCATTGGTCGCGCGCCATTTTTATCATCACGCCGGTTGGGCCCAACTGATGAATAGCGAATTTCCCGATCACGCGCCCATTGGTGTGATCGGTCAGATTATTCCATGGAATTTTCCGCTGCTTATTCTCGCCTGGAAAGTCGCTCCTGCGTTGGCGGCTGGCAACACGGTTGTCCTCAAACCGGCTGAATATACCAGCCTGACGGCCCTTCGTTTCGCCGAACTTTGTCAAGATGCAGGTGTGCCCGCCGGTGTTGTCAATATTGTGACAGGTGACGGCAAGGTTGGAGAGATGATTGTTGACCATGCCGATGTTGATAAAATCGCCTTTACCGGATCAACGGACGTTGGCCGTATTATTCGCCAGCGAACGGCAGGAAGTGGCAAAAAGCTGTCTCTCGAACTCGGTGGGAAATCGCCTTTTATTGTATTCGAAGACGCCGACATCGACGGTGCCATCGAAGGGCTGGTTGACGCCATTTGGCTCAATCAGGGTGAAGTGTGTTGTGCCGGGTCGCGCTTGCTGGTTCAGGAAAGTATTGAGGCGGCGTTTATCAAAAAACTAAAGGTGCGTATGGAAACGCTGCGTGTGGGCGACCCCATGGATAAGTGCATCGACATTGGCGCAATTGTTGATGACCGCCAAGTCAAACAGATCACCGAGCGGGTCAACAAGGGCGTCAAAGAAGGGGCAGATCTGTTTCAGGCGAAATCGAGTTACCCAGATAAAGGCTGCTTTTACCCACCAACCCTGCTGAGTAATGTCCATCCAACGATGTCAGTTGTTCAGGACGAAATATTTGGGCCGGTGTTGACCGCCATGTCATTTCGCACACCTGATGAGGCTGTGCAGTTGGCGAACAACACACGCTACGGGTTGGCCGCCAGCATTTGGAGTGAGAACATCAATCTGGCCCTGGATATGGTGCCGGCTCTCAAAGCCGGGGTCGTCTGGGTCAATTGCACCAATCAATTTGATGCGTCTGTTGGATTTGGTGGTTGTCGGGAAAGCGGCTTTGGGCGCGATGGCGGGAAGGAAGGGATGTATGATTATCTCGTTCCTCTCCATGAAAAAGCACCGCACAAAAACATCGGTTCGAAAGCCAAACCGGTTGCAGAACGGGCCCGTGCCGAAACGACAAAAATTGATCGGACGGCCAAGTTTTTTATTGGTGGTAAGCAGGCCCGACCGGATAGCGGATACAGTCTGGAGATTGTTGGGTCAGATGGCGCGGCAATTGCCCTGGTCGGTGATGGCAACCGCAAGGATATTCGAAATGCTGTTGAGGCGGCGTCTAAGGCCGGGGCTTGGTCAAAGGCTACGACCCATCTCAGGGCGCAAATTCTATATTATATTGGCGAAAATCTGTCTGTTCGCGCGTCCGAATTTGCCGACCGCTTGCGTCAAATGACCGGTGCCAGCAAAAAACAGGCGGACCGTGAGGTCGCCGCATCAGTTGCCCGCCTGTTTACCTACGGGGCCTGGGCCGACAAATATGAAGGGTCAATTCATTCCCCACCATTACGCAGCGTCACCCTGGCAATGAACGAGCCGGTTGGCATTATCGGTATTGGCTGCGCCGATGATGCGCCGCTTTTAGGGTTGGTATCGCTGATGGCTCCGGCCATTGCCATGGGCAACCGGACGATCCTTATTCCGTCGCGCACGAGCCCGTTGTCTGCAACGGATTTATATCAAGTTCTGGAAACCTCCGACGTACCGGCAGGGGTGGTCAATATTATTACTGGCGAGCGGACGGCATTAATGCAAACCCTGGCTGAACACGAAATGGTCGATGCGGTGTGGTCTTTTGGCCCGGCTGAGGATGACGAAATGATCGAGCGGGCATCGGCCCCTTCAATCAAACGGACCTGGGTTGGCAATGGCAAGACGGTCGACTGGTATGACCCCAAACAAGGTGAAGGGCGGGCGTTCCTGCGTCAATCGACGGAAGTGAAGAATATTTGGATTCCCTACGGAGAGTAAGTGAGTGTGCCCGTCCGCCATGTCGGCGGCGGTTTTGTTAACGTGAACCAAACAGGAGAGGTAAAAATCATGAAATTGTTTTCAACAGCAGTCGCGGCAACCGTCGCCTTAACCGTTTCCCTGGCCGCGCAAGCCGCCGACGACAAACCTGCCGTCGTTTTCGATATGGGCGGTAAATACGATAAGTCCTTCAATCAGGGGGTTTTTAACGGGGTTGAACGGTTCACCAAGGAAACCGGCGTCAAGTATCGGGAATTTGAAGTTACTAACGAAACTCAGCGCGAACAGGCCATTCGCAAGATGGCGCAACGTGGCCGCAGCCCAATCGTCGGAGTTGGATTTGCGCAAGCTCCTGCCGTTGAAGCGGTGGCTAAAGAGTTTCCTAACCTTAAATTCACCATCATTGACGGGGTTGTTGACCTCCCCAATGTCCAGTCCGTTGTGTTCAAAGAACAGGAAGGATCCTTCCTGGTTGGTTTGTTGGCGGCAATGGCATCCAAAACCGGAAAAGTCGGTTTCATCGGCGGCATGGATATCCCATTGATCCGCGCCTTTGGTTGCGGATATGAACAGGGCGCGAAATATGCCAATGCCAAGGTCGAAGTTATCCAGAATATGACTGGCACGACGCCGTCGGCATGGAACGATCCGGGACGTGGAAACGAGCTGACCAAGGGCCAGATTGATCGCGGTGTTGATGTTGTTTATGCGGCTGCGGGTGGGACCGGTGTTGGCGTCTATCAGGCCGCTAAGGATGCTGGGAAACTGGCAATTGGTGTTGATTCTAACCAGAACCACCTGCACCCGGGCACCATGCTGACGTCAATGGTTAAGCGCGTCGATGTGGCTGCTTATAACAGCTTCAAAACGGCAATGGATGGCACCTGGAAACCTGGAATTCAGGCCCTCGGCTTGAAAGAAAGCGGTGTTGACTGGGCGCTTGACGACAACAACAAGGCGTTAATCTCATCGGCCATGAAAACCAAAGTGACGCAAGCCAAGAACGACATTATTTCCGGCAAGCTGATGGTACATGATTACCGCGCCAACGGCAGTTGCAAATAAGCACTTGAATTGAGCTGAGGGGGAGGAACGATGGCGGATACGGATAGACTCGAACCCGTTGATGCCGGACAGGTGGAGGTCCCTTCACCTGTCGATCCCCCTTATGCCATTCAACTCGGCGGAATTTGTAAATCTTTCGGTCCAGTTAAAGCCAACAACAATATCGATCTTGCCGTCAAGCAAGGGGTCATCCACGGTATTGTCGGTGAAAACGGGGCCGGAAAATCAACGCTGATGAGCATCCTTTATGGTTTTTACGAAGCGGATCGTGGAACCATTCGCGTCAATGGTGAGGGTGTCAGAATTACCTCCTCCAAAGCCGCCATCGCCGCCGGGATTGGTATGGTGCATCAGCATTTCATGCTGGTTGATCCTTTTAACGTCCTTGAGAACATTATTCTTGGTGCCGAAAGCGGCCAGCTTTTACAGGGTGGTCTTGATCATGCACGGGCGAAACTGGAACACCTTAAACAGGAATACGGCCTTCATGTCGATCTGGACGCGACGACCAGTGAATTACCCGTCGGCGAACAGCAACGCGTGGAAATACTCAAAGCTTTATATCGTGATGCCCGCATTTTAATTCTCGATGAACCGACCGGCGTATTGACGCCGCAAGAAACCAAACAACTCTTTGCAATTTTGAATGCCCTTCGACGCGAGGGTGTCACAATTATTCTGATTACCCATAAACTTCGTGAGATTATGGCAATCACCGATTCCGTGTCGGTTATGCGTGGCGGTGAAATGGTCGCCCACCGCGATACGGCCAATACCAGCCGTGAGGAACTTGCCGAATTGATGGTCGGGCGCAAAGTTGTCGATACGACGGGCAGGGGCTCCGTCACGCGCGGGCCGGTGCGGCTTCGTGTTGAGGGGTTGAGTGACGGTGTCAAACAGTCGCTTCTGGATCTTGACGATTTGAATTTTGACGTCCACGCAGGCGAAATCGTCGGCATAGCCGGGGTTTCCGGTAACGGGCAAAGCCAATTGCTTGAAATCCTCAGTGGTATTCGCCCGTTTGATACTGGGCGAATTGTCCTTAATGGGCGTGAAATCTCGCCACAGGCACCGATTGACCCCAATGAGGTCCGCGCCCTGAAAGTCGCTCATGTGCCAGAAGACCGGCATCGTCGTGGATTGGTCACCAGCTTCTCAGCGGAAGAATCGGCGATCCTTGGTTATCACGACCGAGATCGCTATAGCCGCGGTGCGTTACTTGACCACGAGCATATCAATTCTGAGTGTCACCGTCTGATGGAGGCCTTTGATGTGCGCCCCCGCGACCCCAAAATCCGCTCTGCCAATATGTCTGGCGGCAACCAACAGAAACTCATTCTTGCCCGCGAAATTGATAAGGACCCGGAAATATTGCTCGTCGGCCAACCGACACGCGGCGTCGATATCGGTGCGATTGAGTTCATTCACGGGCAACTGCTGGCACTACGTCAACGCGGGTGCGCCGTGGTCATGGTGTCGGTCGAACTGGACGAAATTATGACCCTCAGTGACCGTATTCTGGTGATGTTTGGGGGACGCATTGTTGCCGAGGTTGATGGTAAGGATGCTGATGAAAAGATGCTGGGATTGATGATGGCAAATGCCCATGGTGAGGCGGTGCACGGTGAAGGAATTATGGCATGAGCGACGGGTCAACGGCGTTGCCAAGGTGGATTGATATCGGTCTTATTCCCATACTCAATGTGATGATGGCGCTTGTCGTGTCCGGCCTGATCATTGTGGCGATTGGCGAAAGTCCGCTCGAAGCGGTGCAAATTATGTTGAACGGCGCGTTCGGTTATGAGGAAGGTATCGGCTATACGCTTTATTACGCCACTAATTTCGTCTTTACCGGCCTCGCCGTTGCTGTCGCCTTTCATGCCGGACTGTTCAATATTGGCGGAGAAGGTCAGGCCTACATCGGCGGACTTGGTGCCGGGTTGACGATTTTGGCCTTAGATTCGCTCTTGCCGCCGGTTCTGGTGGTGCCGCTTGGCATTCTCGCTGCCGGGTTATTCGGGGCGGCTTGGGCATCAATTCCCGCTTATCTTCAAGCTTACCGTGGCAGTCACATCGTCATCACAACCATCATGTTCAATTTTATCGCCTCGGCGTTGATGGTTTATTTGCTGGTCAATGTGCTAATTAAGCCGGGGCAAATGTCGCCGGAAAGCCGGGAATTTGAGGCGGGTGCGCAATTACCCTTTATGCATGAAATTTTGGGCTGGTTTGGGATAGAGGTTGCCCACTCTCCCCTCAACGCGTCGATCATTTGGGCGTTGTTGTGCTGTGTCGGCCTATGGTTCTTCATATGGCGGACCCGATGGGGGTATGAAATACGCGCCGTCGGGTTCAATGAAAAAGCTGCAGTTTATGCCGGGATCAGGCCCGCAAAAATGGTCATGTTGGCGATGTTTGTTTCCGGTGCTTTGGCTGGGTTTGTTGGTGTCAACGAAGTGATGGGGGTGCATCACCGCCTGCTTTTAAATTTCACTGCCGGCTATGGGTTCACCGGCATTGCCGTATCGTTGATGGGGCGAAACCATCCGTTCGGCATTGTTATGGCCAGTTTACTATTCGGGTTACTGTATCAGGGTGGGGCCGAACTGGCATTTGAAGTGCCAACCATCACCCGTGAGCTGGTCGTCGTCATTCAGGGGCTGGTGATTTTGTTTTCTGGGGCGCTTGCTTACATGTCAACGCCCTGGGTGACCTGGGTTTATGTGCGTTTGACGCGTAAATCATCCGTCGTTTTGACGGGGGCGACCTAGATGGATGATCCGATCCTGTTTTTGGTGTTGACCCTTGATGCGACCATTCGCGTCTCCACACCGCTGATTTTCTGTGCCATGGCCGGATTGTTTTCCGAACGCTCCGGCATCATCGACATCAGCCTTGAAGGCAAGATGCTGTCGGCGGCATTTGTTGCCGCCAGCGTCGCCAGCGTCACGGGGTCAGCCTGGGTAGCATTAATTTCAGCGATTGGGGTGACAACCTGCCTGTCTCTTCTGCATGGGTTTGCTTGTATTACTCATAAGGGGAATCAGGTGGTCAGCGGGGTGGCGATTAATATTCTAGCGTCTGGATTAACGGTCGTTCTCGGTATTGCCTGGTTTCATCAGGGTGGTCAAACCCCCAGTTTGCCAGCGACCGCCCGGTTTATGCCGATTGAGTTTCCGTTTATTGAGACGGTCAGGTCAATCCCTCTCGTCGGAATGATTTATAAGGAATTGCTAAGTGGGCACAGCCTGCTGGTTTATGTGGCTTTCGCCATTGTGCCAATGACCTGGTGGATTGTTTACCGCACGCGCTTCGGATTGCGCCTTCGTGCAGTTGGTGAAAACCCGACAGCAGTCGATACAGCGGGAATTTCCGTCGCTTGGCTGCGCTACCGTGCCGTTATGACCGGCGGTTTGTTGACTGGATTGGCAGGTACGTATCTATCAATTGCCCAAAATGCGTCATTTGTGCGTGATATGTCGGCGGGGCAAGGCTACATCGCGTTGGCGGCGATGATCTTTGGCAAGTGGCGACCCTTTACGGCATTTGGTGCCTGCCTGATCTTTGGTCTTCTTGATGCGGTAGCGATCCGCCTGCAAGGTGTTCATATACCGGTTATTGGCGAAGCGCCGGTGGAGTTGATTCAGGCTCTGCCGTATATTCTAACCGTCGTGCTGTTGGCGGGGTTCATCGGCAAAGCGATTGCGCCAAAAGCCATCGGTCAGCCCTATCTTAAGGAGCGCTAAGGTGGACGACAAAATGCTAGTTGCAGCGCGTGCGGCGATGGATAAAGCCTACGCGCCTTATTCCAACTTTCAAGTCGGCGCCGTTGTGCGGGCAGAAAACCACAAGCTCTACGCCGGATGCAATGTCGAAAACGCGGCCTATCCGCAAGGGTGTTGTGCGGAAGCGTCGGCTATTTCGGCCATGGTCATGGATGGCGAAACGGTGATCACCGAGGTTGCCGTGATGGGGGTCGGCGAGGCGCTGGTGACGCCCTGTGGCGGTTGTCGGCAGCGCATCCGTGAATTCGCGACTGATGATGTGGTCATTCACGTTTGCGGACCGGAAGGGGTGCGAAAATCTGTCACCTTGGGTGAGTTGCTCCCGTTGTCATTTGGCCCGGAAAATCTAAAGGAATGAAGTTGTGGACATAAGCCAAACAATTGCAGCATCGGCATCGGTTATTGCAGAACGATCCGGCGGATTGATACCGAAGGTCGGGATTGTTCTGGGGTCTGGCCTCGGCCCATTCGCCGACGACATGGCGGACGCCGTCCGCATTCCTTACGACGATTTACCAGGATTTCCCGAACCCGGTGTCGCCGGACATGCCGGGCGCTTGAGCTTGGCTGTGGTTAGCGGGACGCCGGTCGCTGTCATGCAGGGGCGGGCCCACTATTATGAAAAAGCCGAAGCGGACGCCATGAAAGTTCCGGTCCGGGTTTTGCAAAAAATCGGCTGTGAAACTCTGGTTCTGACCAACGCCGCCGGCAGCATCAATCCCGATGCCGGGCCGGGAAGTGTGATGTTGTTATCAGACCATATCAGTTTCACCGGTGTCTCGCCGCTGTTCGGAGAACAAGGTGATCATCGCTTTGTCGATTTGTCTGACGCCTATGATGTCGAGCATAGAAAACACTTTGAAGAGGCGGCTAAACACGTCGGCATCGAACTGTATGACGGAATTTATATGTGGTTCTGCGGCCCTCATTTCGAGACTCCGGCTGAAATTCAGGCAGCGAAAATATTAGGAGCCACGGCGGTTGGCATGTCGACCGTACCGGAAGTGATTCTCGCCCGCCACGCCGGGATGCGTGTCGCCGCACTGTCGATTATCACCAATCTTGCGGCGGGCATGAGCGCGACCAAGCTTAGTCACGAACAAACCATGGCGAATGCAAAAATTGCCTCCGAACATGTGCAAAAGCTGCTGCGTGAATTTTTGAAAACTGATCAAGGGGGATTGTAAACGCATGATACCTCAGGAAATTATCCGCAAAAAACGTGACGGTCTGGAATTGGACGCGCATGAAATTGCCTTCATGGTCCAGGGCTTGAGCGACAATTCGATCAGCGAGGGGCAGGTCGCAGCGTTTGCCATGGCGGTATTTTTTCGAGGCATGACAATGGATGAACGTATTGCCTTGACCGAGGGCATGACACACTCAGGTGATGTTCTTGACTGGAGCAGTCTTAACCTTTCGGGACCCGTGGTTGATAAACATTCCACGGGCGGCGTTGGTGACAAGGTCAGCCTCATGTTGGCCCCTATTGTTGCGGCTTGCGGCGGATACGTTCCGATGATTTCCGGACGTGGATTGGGCCATACCGGCGGCACCTTGGATAAACTTGATTCGATCCCCGGGTATTCGACCGCGCCCGACAACAACCTGTTCAGAAACACGGTACGTGGAGTCGGCTGCGCGATCATCGGTCAAACCGCCCGTTTGGCACCGGCAGATAAACGGTTTTACGGCATTCGCGATGTCACGGCGACGGTTGAATCTATTCCCCTGATTACCGCATCGATCCTGTCAAAAAAATTGGCTGCAGGGTTGCAAGCCCTGGTTATGGACGTGAAGACAGGCTCCGGGGCTTTTGCCGCCAGCTTGGAAATGGCCGAAGAGCTGGCGAATAGCATTGTCGCCGTCGCCAATGGTGCCGGCCTTAAAACATCGGCGTTGATTACGGATATGGATCAGGTGCTCGGTACCCATGTCGGCAACGCCCTTGAAGTCGCCGAAGCCGTCGAATTCCTTCAAGGAAAACGAGACGCGCGCCTTGAGGACGTGGTCATAACATTGGCAGCGGAAATGTTGCATTTGACGGGACTTGCCCAAGATACTGAAGATGGTCGTCAAAAGGCGATCGCAGTTCTGGACGGCGGGCAGGCGGCGGAACGGTTTGCCCGCATGATCAGTAGTCTTGGAGGGCCGACGAATTTCATCGACACGCCGGAGCGCTATTTGCTCGCCGCACCGATCCTTAAGCCCTGTTACCCAGACCGTCAGGGTGTTGTCACGGCGGTTGATACGAGAGGCGTCGGTGTTGCCGTGATCGGTCTTGGCGGCGGACGTCAGCGGGCCTCGGATGAAATCGATTATCGGGTTGGGTTTTCGGATGTCTGTGGCGTCGGCACCCCGGTTGACCAAGACAGGCCGCTCGCCATGGTTCATGCGGCAACGGATGAGCAAGCGCAACGGGCACGTCAGAGTCTGCTGAGCGCGATCACGATAGGCGATGAGGCAATCTCATCGCGTCCAATGATATGGAAAGCCGTGCGCGAGGGGCAATCCTGATGGCTAGGGCATTTATTATCGTCATCGACTCATTCGGGTTGGGCGGGGCGCCGGATGCAGAGAAATTTGGCGATACGGGGGCAGATACCCTCGGCCATATTGCTGAGGCCTGCGCCACTGGAAAGGCCGATGTTGATGGGCTTCGCCATGGACCATTGACGCTACCAAATCTCGTCCGTCTGGGCCTTGGTCGGGCGGCTAAGGCGAGCACCGGAACCACACCAATCGGTTTGCATGATGAGGGTGACGTCACCGGTGCCTATGGTTTTGCCAATGAAACCAGTGTTGGAAAGGATACGCCCAGTGGCCATTGGGAGATGGCTGGCCTTCCTGTTTTGTTTGACTGGGGATATTTCCCAACGTCGGAACCCTGTTTCCCAGAGGATATCATCGATCAGCTTATCCGCCGTTGCGATTTGCCTGGTATTCTCGGCAACTGCCATGCTTCTGGAACGGAAATTATCGCCGACCTGGGCATGCAGCATATCCGCACCGGCAAACCGATTTGTTATACTTCCGCTGATTCTGTTTTTCAGATCGCCGCTCACGAAGACCACTTTGGCCTTCAACGGTTGCTGGATATTTGTGTGGTGGCCAAAGAAATTCTCGCACCTCTTTCCATCGGTCGGGTGATCGCCCGGCCCTTCGTAGGTCAGGGGCCAGATCATTTCATGCGTACGGCCAACCGAAAAGATTATACTACACCGCCTCATGGACCGACGGTTCTGAATTATGTGTTGGATGGGGGCGGCAGAGTGATTGCCATCGGCAAAATCTCTGACATCTTTGCCGGTCGCGGTATAAGTGAAGTGCATAAGGCGGAAGATACGGACGGTCTTTTTGACTTGACGTTAAATCAGGTCGATTCAGCCGACCAAGGCGATTTAATTTTCACCAATCTGGTCGATTTTGATTCCCTTTATGGACATCGGCGTAACGTCGCCGGATATGCTGCGGCCCTTGAGGCTCTTGATGGTCGACTGCCTGAACTTGAGCGAAAACTGCGCCCAGGCGACTTGGTCGTTCTGTCGGCTGATCACGGGTGTGATCCAACATGGCCGGGAAGCGACCACACCCGGGAAAATATACCGGTGTTGATGTTTGGGCCGACTGTTCCGGCGGTTGATCTTGGTCGGCGACGCAGTTTCGCTGATATCGGTCAGACAGTTGCAAACCATCTGGGCATTGCCGCGCTGGATCATGGCAAAGATTGTCTTGGCAGTCTCACACCATGACCGCATTGCTGCCCAAGGTCGAACTTCACTGTCATATTGAAGGAACCATAACACCAAAGTTGGTCAAGCGCTTCGCCGCCGAGCATGGCATGGAAATTCCAGATAGCCTGTTCAATGGCAATGGCGGATATGTTTGGTCTGATTTTCGTGGATTTCTAGCCGCCTATGACGGGGCCAGTGAATTCATCCGCACGGCGGAAAATTATAGGGATATCATATATGAATATCTCGCCTCCGCCGCCCGAGAAGGCGCAATCTACGTCGAGGTCTTCACCTCAGTCGATCATGCGTCTAGGGTCGGCATCGCCTATGAAGAATTGCTTGATGCCCTGGCGCGAGGCATTGACGATGCTGAGCGGGACTACGCCATCATTGGTCGGATGATTGTCACCTGCGTTCGCCACCTCGGTCCAGCGCAAGCCCTAAAAGATGCCCGAACAGCCCTTGAAAACCACCACCGCTATGTCGTCGGGTTCGGCATGGGCGGGGATGAATCACTGCATCATTTTACAGATTTTGCACCGGCCTTTAAGTTGATGGATGATGCCGGTTTGGCGTGTACGGTTCATGCTGGCGAAGTGGCTGGTCCCGAAAGTGTTGTTGCAGCACTTGACGTATTGCCCGTGTCGCGGATCGGCCACGGTGTCCGGTCCGCCGATGATCCCCAGCTTCTTGAACGGTTGGTTCGGGACGGTATCGTCCTGGAAGTCTGCCCCGGCAGCAATCTAGCACTTGGCCTCTATGACGGTCCGCAAAACCATCCGCTCAACAAATTACGTGCTGCTGGCGTAAAGGTTACGCTGGGTTCAGATGACCCACCTTTTTTTCGGACCACAATTGGTGCGGAATATGAACGGGCAAAACAGGATTTTGGCCTTAGCAATGACGACTTAGGAAAAATATCGGCGACCGCCGTGGACGCGGCGTTTGTCGATGAGGCGACCAAGGCGCGGGTCAGGGCACGGTTATGAAAAATGTCAGTGTTTTGGCCTTCGACGCCGATGATACGCTGTGGCATTCGGAAAACTATTTTCAGGAAGTGCAACGAAAATTTGCCAACATTTTGGAAAAATACGCCCCGCATGACGAGGTTCATGATCGACTTCACCAAACCGAATTGAGGAATATTCATCTGTTCGGTTATGGGGTTAAGGGCTTTACTCTGTCCATGGTCGAAACGGCAGTTCAGATTTCTGACAAGCAGATCACCGCTTCCGATATCCACGACATCTTGATGCTGGGCAAAAGTATTTTTGACGCGCCACTTGATCTTCTTGATGGGGTGGAGGCGGTGTTGAGATCGTTACAAGGGCAATACCGCCTGCTGCTGATCACCAAAGGAGACGTATTGGACCAGCGTAACAAAATTGAAAAATCGGGGCTGGAAAGCTATTTCGAGCATACGGACGTGGTGCAGGAGAAAGATCCGGCAACCTATGCTAAACTATTTTCAGAATATGGGATTTCGGTGGAAAACGTCGCGATGATTGGAAATTCACTCCGTTCCGACATTCTACCCATATTGCAGCTCAATGGTGCGGCGGTGCATATTCCTTATCATGTGACGGCGCATTTTGAGAAAGTCCCGAACCAAGTTGAACACCCACGCTTTTATGAGATTGCCAGCATGACTGAACTGCAAACATTGCTCGGTTCGGGCGATGCCCCGCAACCACGGTAAGGATAAACCTCTGGCTTTGCGGGACATTTCTATCCGCTTTTATTTCGTTCCGTACATGCGGTCCCCGGCATCACCAAGACCGGGCAGAATGTAACCATGATCGTTTAGTTCCCGATCGATGGCGGCTGTGTAGATCGGGATGTCAGGATGGGATTCCGAGAAGGCTTTAATGCCTTCTGGCGCGGCCAACAGGCAGGCAAACTTAATGTTATTGGCCCCGGCTTCCTTGACGCGCTGGGCTGCCGCGATAGCGGAGTTCCCTGTTGCCAGCATGGGATCAACCAATACGCATAACCGCTCATTGATACGATCAGGCAGTTTTTTGTAATATTCAACGGGTTGCAGGGATTTTGGGTCACGATACAAGCCGACGTGACCGACCCGTGCCGACGGCACCAGATCGAGCATGCCCTCCATCAGGCCATTTCCAGCGCGCAATATGGAAATGAAGCAGAGCTTTTTTCCTTCTAATTTTTGAGTTGTCATTGTTTCCAAAGGCGTCTCAATCTCAATTTCATGAAGTTTCAGGTCACGCAACACCTCATAGGCCAGCAGCAGACTGATCTCGCGCAATAACAGGCGAAACTTGGCCGTTGCTGTGGTTTTTTCCCGCATTAATGATAGTTTGTGAACAACCAAGGGATGGTCGAGCAGGTTTGCGTTAAGAGAAGTCATGGTCTGTCCTTGTAAACTGTAGGAAGGGTTAATCTATAGGACATCGGCGGGCTGGACAACGTCGTGTAGGGCAAAAAGAGGCGCCAATTCGACTGCTTTTCGAGCAAAGCATGCAACAATATCGATGGTATGCGTTGTCATTGGTTTTATCTGCCGAACGTGCTGTTTATACTGCCGCACATGACACCTCAACCTGCCTCCTCCCACGCCCTCGAAATTCTCAAAGACGTATTTGGCTATGACCGGTTTCGACCCGGCCAAGAAGAGGTCGTCAGTGCCTTAATAGCGGGTGAGAACGTCTTGGCGGTGATGCCGACAGGTGCGGGCAAATCCATGTGTTTCCAGATTCCTGCATTGGTGCACGGCGGCGTTGCCTTGGTCGTCTCGCCGCTTGTTGCCTTGATGGAAGATCAGGTCGCCGCCCTCAAATTGGCCGGTGTCGCCGCCGATACGATTAACGGCTCTCGCGAGCGCGAGACCAACGTGGCGACGTGGCAAAAGGTTGTCGCCGGGCATATCAAGATTTTGTATCTGGCACCGGAACGTCTGATGACGGAACGCATGTTGAATGCTTTGGCGCGGTTGCCCATATCGCTGATCGCCATCGACGAAGCGCACTGCATATCGAGGTGGGGGCCAGCGTTTCGACCTGAATATGAAGGCCTGAAGCGTCTGCAAAGTCTATTCCCTGGTGTACCCATCACGGCATTGACGGCGACGGCTGATGAAACCACCCGCAATGACATTGCCGCTAAACTGTTTGGCGGTGAAGGTCGCATCTTTGTATCCGGCTTTGACCGACCCAACATTTGTATGGCCGTTGAAATGCGGTCTGACTGGAAACGCCAATTGCTGGGTTTTCTTAAAAACCGGCAAGGTGAAAGTGGTATTGTCTATTGCCTGTCGCGGAAAAAAACCGAAACAACGGCAGCATTTTTGAACGACCAGGGCCTGCGCGCCTACGCCTACCACGCGGGATTGGATAAGGACCAACGCGCTCGAAATCAGGAAACCTTCATGAGTGAACCCGGTGTGGTCATGGTTGCCACCATCGCGTTTGGCATGGGCATCAACAAGCCTGATTTGCGGTTTGTTTTTCACACTGATCTTCCGGGCAATATGGAGGCCTATTATCAGGAGATTGGTCGGGCCGGGCGAGACGGTTTGCCAGCTGACGTTCATATGCTCTATGGCCTTGATGATATTCGAATGCGGCGGATGTTCATTGATCAGGAAGGCGGTGAAGAAGATCACCGGCGGCGTGAACACAAACGTTTGGACACCCTGATCGCCTATTGTGAATCGCCAGAATGCCGTCGCCGCGCGTTACTGGCATATTTTGGTGAATATATAAAACCTTGCGGAAATTGCGACGTGTGCATCGACCCACCAAAAGTCGTTGACGGTACCATCGCCGCGCAAAATGCCCTGTCCGCGATTGACCTGACCGGGCAAGTTTTTGGTGCCGCCCATCTGATAGATGTATTGCGCGGTGGCAGTAATGAAAAGATCCGCAAATTTGGTCATGACCGTCTTTCGGCGTATGGCGCAGGGGACAACATTAGCCGAGACCAATGGCGCTCTATCCTCCGTCAAATGGTGGCGGCAGGGTACCTTGTCATTGATATCAAGGGTTATGGCGGCCTTAGTATTTCCGAACAAGGCAACGTCTTGTTTCGGGGCGGTGATACCTTCCGTTATCGTCAAGAAGCTGCATCCGCCGTCAGTAAAAAATCGGCGTCCCGAAAACCACCGGCAGCAGATGTTGATTTATCTGCCACTGATGCCACATTACTGGAGGCCTTGAAAGAATTACGCCGAACCCTGGCCAAGGGCAGGGGAGTGCCCGCATACGTCATTTTTGCCGATCGGTCCTTGGCCGACATGGCCCTCAATAGACCCGGATCGGAAGCCGAGTTTGCCAATGTTCACGGCGTCGGCGCGGCCAAATTGGAAAAATTCAGCGCCGCCTTCCTCGCCGTCATCGCTGAACATACCTGATATATCTGGGTGCCTGAGGGCTCCAACATCACCGACAAGAAAACCGAGTGTGGTGGGAGAGTTTTTGGTTGTTTACTTGGATAGGTTGGAAATCGCCGCGCCGTCCAGCATCCAGCCGTCCCACACCGGGTCGGGCGTGCCGCCTAGTTTTCGGTAAAACGTTTCGGCTTGGCTGTTGCCTTTGAGTACGGTCCAATTGACCTGAGATGCGCCGATGTCATTAGCGCGTGTGGCCACACCTTCAATTAACCGCTTGCCGACGCCGCGCCCCCGCAGTTCTGTTGAAACATAGAGTTCCTTCAAGACCAGTTTGGGTTTTAAGTCATATGTCCAGGGAATATGGTAAATGACCGCCATGCCGACCAGAAAATTATTTTCCTCGGCGACCAACGCTTCAAATGACGGATCTGGACCAAGTCCCCGCGCACAAAGGTCGTGTTCGGTTACGGCAAAGTCGTCTATATAATTTTCAAACCGGGCCAGCGCTTTCATCATTTCCAACAGCTGGGGAACGTCTTTTTCAGTGAAGTTTCTGATCGTTATGTCCGGCATTTTCAATCGGTGTCCTTATTTGTTTAGTCATTGGTGCCTTGAGCGAAGTCAAATTTTTCGTCGGCCCATCCGGTCATGCCGCCAATCATTTCTTTTACTTTCAAGCCCTGGCGGGCCAAACGAAGGGCGGCTTTGTTGGCGCCATTGCAATGCGGTCCAGCACAATACACGACGAACGTTGTGTCGGCGGGCCATTCTTGCATTCGCCGTTCGGTCATTTTCCCATGTGGTAGATTTATGGCACCGGGGATATGAGACAGTTCGTAGGACTTTGGCCCGCGCACGTCCAGCAGGATAAAGTCCATTCCTTGTTTCATGCTGGCATTGACATCCCAACAATCGGTTTCAAATCGTAACCTGGATTCAAAGTGGGCCTGCGCCTCTGCAGGCGTTGCGGCGGGGGTCTCAGTAACGTAGGTGCTCATGACACTGTCTCCTCTTATGGTCTCGAATGACATTAATAAGCCAAATTGTCCGTCGAAAAGAAAGTGACGTTAATGACAATATACGTTAATATTTCGCCATGTTGTCGAAAACTGATCGTCATAATGTCTATGCCCTTGCCTATGACGGCTTGTGCACGTTTGAATTTGGCATCGTCGTCGAGGCGTTTTCTTTGGCCCGGCCTGAGTTTGATATTCCGTGGTATGAATTCAATATTGTCTCAGCCGACCCCTCGCCGCTGCGGGCCGCTGGCGGGTTTACCTTCGATGCGCCGAATGATCTCGATGTGTTGGTGAACGCTGATACGCTGATTATTCCCGGCTGGAAAAGCATGGCGGCCGGGGTGCCAGATGAGCTTGTAGACGCCATCCAAAAAGCACACAAACGCGGTTGTCGTCTGGTCAGTATCTGTTCTGGCGTATTTGTCCTTGCGGCGACCGGCCTACTTGCGGGCAAATCCGCGACCACCCACTGGCGCTATACCGACCAGTTCGCCAAGGCCTATCCGGATATCGACGTGGCACCGGATGTGCTTTATGTCGATGCCGGCAACAACATTTTCACCTCTGCGGGCAGTGCTGCGGGTTTAGACTTATGTCTCCATCTGATCCGACTTGACCATGGCCCATCAATTGCCAATGCCGTCGCACGTCGCTTTGTTTTGCCGACCCACCGTGAAGGTGGTCAGGCGCAATTCATCGAACGTTCAATTCACGAACCTCACAACACCTTGAGCCCGCTTTTGGACAGGCTACGCACTCGGTTAAGTGAGCCCCTTAGCATTCCTCAAATGGCTAAATTGGCTCATATGAGCCCGCGTACTCTGATCAGGCACTTCAAAAAAGCCACGGGCCTTTCTCCGCAGGCGTGGTTTACCAGAGAGCGTATTAAGCAGGCCACTGATCTGCTTGAAACCAGTTCGGCTAATATCGATTCCATTGCGGTTTCCTGTGGCTTTAACACGCCGGAAACGTTCCGTTATCATTTTCGTCGTCATGTCGGAACGTCGCCAACTCATTATCGCCGCGCATTCGCCCTGGCCCCCTCAAACGATTGAAAAAAACTTGCCGGGTTACCTCTAACGTGTCGGGGATTTTCCCGACTAGGCAAGCGCCAAAACCGGATTAGTCTAAACGGGGACAAACCGCCAAGCCTTTAAGACGAACGGGTGCCAGCTACCCGTCGCCCCGGTCGGTTGTGCATGCGGACCTCTGAGCGAGAATAAGCGTTGATGGACAAGGCGAAAACAATGATGACACCGAAACAAATCGAATTGGTTCAAACGTCGTTCCGATCTGTCGTTCCGATCAAGGATCACGCGGCAACGCTGTTTTACCAAAAGCTATTTGAACTCGACCCATCCTTAAACACCCTGTTCAAATCGGACATGAAAGAACAAGGCCGCAAATTGATGGCGACGTTGACGATTGTTGTTGCCGGGTTGAACCGCTTGGAGAGACTGTTGCCCAAGGTCACTGCTCTGGCTGAGCGGCATGTTGATTATGGCGTGACCGAAAAGGACTATGACACTGTTGGCGTCGCACTTTTGTGGACGTTGGAAAAAGGGTTGGGTCCGGCGTTTACGCCCACCGTCAGGGATGCTTGGACAGAGGCCTATATGATTTTGTCAGGTGCAATGATCAAAGCCGCCAGAGAAAAACCTCTCAAAGACGATATGATGCTATTGTTGGCTCAGGCGATTGACCATTTACCCCATCCGTCGATGGGCAGATGATTCCTATGAGTTGATAAAGTATGATATATGGCGGCTAAATTGGGCCGGCATTTTGCGTGGTATTATTGGGGTGCTCTGTGCCAAACTATAATGGCCGAGGGCGCGATGTGTTTGAGGAGTATTGAATGAGGAAAAAAGGCGTCATTACCCTTTTTGGCGGGCTGGTGGTTTTTACCCTCAGTTTTCTACCGATTGCGCACGCCATGGATAAGACGTTTGTGACCATCGGAATTTCGGTTTGGACCGGTTATCCAAAAAATATTGAAGGATTTAAGGACGCCATGGAAGCTGGTGGGTTTGTTGAGGGGGAAACCGTTAAGTATTTATATGGGAAAAGTGGCCTAAATCGAGAAAAACAACGCGATATTGCTGAAACGTTCAAGGCGGCTAAAATCGATCTGGCTTATTCTCTGACAACGCCAGGAACAACAATTATCAAGGAAACCCTGGACCCGGACACGCCTATCGTATTTTCCATTGTCACCTACCCGGCTGATTCCGGTTTGATTGAATCATTTGATTATTCTGGAAACAACCTTGTCGGAACCAGCAATTATGTTCCTTTGCGCAATTATATTTCACTATTAAAATCAATTCTCCCAAATACCAAATCGATTGCGATCTTTCACCGAAAAGGAGAGCCGAATTCGAAAATTCAGGCGTCAAATATGAAACGTCTGTTGAAAAAGGCGGGCATTCGAGTGGTTGATCTAGAGCCAACAACCGTTGACGAAACCCGGAAAATGGCACTGGAATTGATCGGATCAGTTGACGTATTCATGACCACAACGGATACATTGATGCAGAGCGGCGGCGAACAGGCCCTGATCGAAATATCTTTAGATAAAAAAATACCGATCCTGAGTTCCAATAAGGCTGGAATCCTCGCTGGTGCAACATTTGGTCCGGTTGCCGATTTTTATACGCTCGGAAAAATTTCTGGCAGGATGGCCGTGCAAATACTTAAAGACCATATTAGTCCAGATAGCCTTCAATCGAAACTTCAATACCCGCCCTCATATTTGGTAAATCGAAGTAGCATCAAGATATTGGGGATTACGATCCCTGACGCCAATATTGACAATGTTCAGTATGTCAATTAGCCGAGATAAGAATTTTATTGTGATGCGGTGTTATGAAATTAGTCAATAAAATCATTCTTTTGGTAATTACGTCTGTTGTCACCATAATGGGTGTGATTAGCATCATTACGTCGTGGCAGACTCAAGAAATCGTCATCGATCAGATCGACCAGACCTTAAACGCTGAGCTTGGGGTTGTGGCGAATGAAATAGTCCACATCAATAAATCAATCGAGCGCGCCGCCAATGTGATTGCCCACAACAGGTCCATTATCAGGGCGCTTGATGTCGGGGTGAGCCGAGGCGTTAACCAACTTCTAAATGATTTGATCGTTATTTATCCGTTTTTCAACTACGCCGTCGTCACCGACGCCAACGGCGATGTCTTTGCCGCTAGCACGAAGGACAGCAGCGGAAAAAAGGTCAATGGCGAGCAAGTCCTGGGCCTCAATGTCAAAGACAATCCCCTATACCTCATGCCGTCGTCCGAGAAAATCACGGTCGGTGAGCCCGCTCATGATCCCTATTTGTCATGGATGGGCCAGGAAAAGGGCGCCACGCAATGGTTTATCGCCTCGATCAAAAAAGGCGGACGGCAAACAGGCTTAATTATCCTTTCCTATAATTGGCAAGAAGAGTTGTCGGGCCTATTGAAAATGATTTCCGACAGCCTGATTGCTGCCGGAAGCCCCGTGGTGACCGTCGCTTTGACGGACTCGAATGGCGATGTCATCGTTGGAAGTTCAAGTGGACGTTCTAATCTGTCGTTGGATGGGCTTATTCAATCAAAAAAAACCCCACTAACATTCGGCCCGAGAACGTTGAATCTCGTCATCGCTAACGACAGAGATAAAATCAATCTGCCGGTCGCGAATGCTCGAAACCTGTTGTTGATAATGATTGCGTTGGGGTCATTCCTGCTCGTAACCATTCTGTACATTTTGCTTAAACGCATCCTGTTAGCGAGGATATCAGTCCTTCACGAAGGTGCCGCAGAACTGAGTATGGGGAACTTTCAATTTCATTTGCCCGCGCTCGGGACAGACGAATTAGGGGCTTTAGGGCAGGCCTTTAATCGGATGACGGACGCGCTACACGAGACAACTGTATCGCGGGATGATGCCCAAAAAATTGCCTTGGAGCTGGAGTTCCAAAAGATGGCTCTGGATGAGCACGCCATCGTCAGTATTGCCGATGTCAAAGGCAACATCACATACGTTAATCAAAAATTTTGCAATATCAGCGGCTTTTCCGAGGATGAGCTGCTTGGCCAAAATCATCGCGTCCTAAAGTCGGGCGAGCACCATCAAGACTTATATGTTGATTTATGGCGGACAATCTCCCGCGGTGAGACGTGGCATGGCGAAATCAAAAACAAGAAAAAAGATGGTAGTTATTATTGGGTAAAAACGACAATTGCGCCTTTTTTAAATGAGGATGGAAAACCCGTTCACTATGTGGCGATCCGAACTGATGTCACAGATCAGAAAAAGGCCATGGCCGATGCGGTTGAAAACGAGCGATTTCTAAAAAATATTTTATCAACCAGTCAGCAAGGATATTGGCTGGTTGATGCTGAGAAAAGAACGACGGCGGTGAATGAAGCGCTGTGCAGTATTCTTGGTTATGAGGCGGACGAAATCATTGGTAAAACACCAATGGATTTTGCGACAACAGAATTCAAAGATCTGTTTACCCTGAACAACGAAATTCATGGCGAACAAACAAAACGATCTTATTTGATGGAACTTTATACGAAAGATGGTGACGTCATCCAGACCATCTTTTATGCCACGACCTTGATCAACAGTTATGGGCATATCACCGGTGCATTTGCATTTGTAACTGACGTAACTGATCGTATGCAGGATGAACTTGAGCTACAGCGTGCGCGTGAAGAGTTAGAAAACAGGGTTCTGGAACTTGAAGATGCGCGCCAGCGCATTCAGAAAGAAGTAGAGCGGCAAGTCGATCTCGCTGATAATCTCGCCCTTGCGCGAGACACGGCCGAGCAGGCCAATACGGCAAAATCTGAATTTTTGGCCGCGATGAGCCATGAAATTCGTACGCCGATGGCCGGTGTTATTGGCATGGCAGAATTGCTATTGGAGAGCAAATTAGCACCCAAACAGATGGACTGGGCAACCAGTATCCAGGCGTCTGGGCGGAATTTACTGACCATCCTTAATGAAATTCTTGATGAATCCAAACTTGAAGCTGGTAAACTTAATATTGACGCCACTGATTTCCATCTCCCGTCCTTAGTGCGCGATACGACCCAACTGTTTGCCCCAAAAATTGATGAAAAAGGACTACACCTGAAGGTGGAGTTGGGCGAAACGGTGCCGGAAGGAATCCACGCAGACCCGATGCGGATCGGACAAATTCTCTCGAACTTGCTTAGCAATGCCCTTAAATTTACCGACACCGGAAGCATTTCTGTACGTGTAGATCACACGGAACAGAGTCCGGATACGATACTCTTGCGGTTCAGTGTCGATGACAGCGGTATCGGCTTGGATGTGGAAAAACACGACAAACTGTTTACGCCTTTTGTTCAGGCCGATAGTTCAACATCAAGAGTCTATGGTGGGACGGGGTTGGGGCTATCAATTTCCAAGCAGCTTGCGGAATTAATGGGGGGACAGATTGGCGTTGATAGTGTTTTGGGGAAAGGGTCGTCGTTCTGGTTTACGGTTGCTTGCCAACTTAGCAAAACAGAAGTTACGCCATCCGACCGGCAGCCGGCTAGCGACAAGTGGGTTTCGTCACGTTCGATAAAAGTGTTGGTTGCCGAAGACAATGTCGTCAATCAACAACTGATTTCAGCGATTTTCGATAAACTTAATCATGATGTGACGATTGCCGACAATGGTCTGCTGGCCGTTGAAAAAGTCAAGGCCATGGACTTTGATATTGTTTTGATGGACGTCCGAATGCCAGTTATGGACGGCCTGGACGCCACCGCAAAAATTCGATCTCTACCTGGACAAAAATCGTCAGTTCCCATTATCGCCCTGACCGCCGACATCGCTGCCGGAAACATTGAGGAATATATGGGTGTAGGTATGGACGAAGTTTGCGGCAAACCATTTGAATTGCCGATATTGTTAAAGGCGATCAACACGTTACTTGGAGAGACGATCCATACCAGTGTTTCACAACCGCGACCACCGCAGGCAGACCGGAACCCCAAAGTCGCCGACGATGCTCCGAGCCCAATTTCAGAGGCGGCTAGCTTTGATGAAGTCTTAACGCATGTGTCAAAAATTGCCGATCAAACAAATGGAAAGTCAGCAACGGACAATTGGATTGCCGCCGACAACGCTAACCTGAGTGCCGATCAATTTTCTGATTTGGTCGGTGCTTTTGAAGAGCGCTTGATCGAGCAATGCATTGGAATGAAAGAAATCGTCTTGCGCCTTACGGACAACCCAAACGATCAAGAGCAAAAAGCCAAGGTATCCGCTTGTATTCACTCCTTAAAAGGCGGCGGTGGTTCTTTCGGATATGATTTGGTCACAAGTGTCGCACGCCGCGCAGATGATATCATTAAGTCTAAAGAGACCCTAGACACGGATGATTTGAAGCTTCTGGATAATTATGTTCAAGCGCTTTCATTGATCGCCGCTAAAAAAATAACTGGACCTGGCGGAGAGGCGGGTCGTGTTTTGCTGCGCGGGTTAGAAGATTATTCCTAGCGATCTATATACCTAGATTTAGTCTAAATCCTATGGGCCGAAATGAGCATTGCGGCGTAACGTAGGTTGGTAAAATTCCCAACGTTCTTGAAAATTCTCACTCAATCACAAGTAAGGGTAATTCCCGTACACGTCAGAGATATTCCTGACTTGTCGCCGGTCTGGTTGATCCTGTCTAATGAATGAAGACCCAATGGGGATGGTACGGTGAACGTTGCTATCATCGCTCTTTGAAATTGATTTCAAACCATTTTACCGATTAGGAAGGTAACGCAGTTTAAAATGAGTTCTTTCGATTCAGATTATATGCTCAAACTTGCTCATAAGAAGTCTGCCGAAAGTCGGCGAACTCTGGCTGGTGCCATTTCCGATCTATTCACCGACAGTGATGATGTTCTGACAACTGCGGAACAGTCAATCATGTACGGCATAATGTTTCGTGTCGTTAAAGATGCTGAGATGGATGTGCGCAAGATCATCGCTAATCGCTTGGCAGCTGAGCCCAACCCCCCTCAAGATCTGGTGGAATTTTTAGCCAATGACGAGATCGATGTTGCCTATCCGATCCTGGTTGAAAGCCCTATCTTGAAAGACGAGACCCTGATAGAAATTATCCGAAACCGGACCTTGGAACATCAACTGGCAATCGCAATTCGGCATAATGTCAGCGCAGATGTATCTGACGCACTGGTTAAAGCCGGGACCAAAACAGTTGTGCAAACATTATTGGAGAATAGAACGGCCGATATTTCCGCAGCCACTCTGGAGTTTCTCGTTGAACAGTCTGAACGCGTCGATTCTTACCAGGAACCGCTTTTACACCGTAAAGAACTTACACCTGAAATGGCCGAAAATATGTATTGGTGGGTTTCGGGCGCGTTGCGAAAATACATAATTGAAAATTTTGACGTTGATCAATCCGAAGTCGATGATCTCGTGGCGCCGAGCGGAAATGAAGCAATTAAGAAAGTGCGAAAATCGGTGCCCAAAACTGAGTCTCAAAAACTGGCCAGGAAACTCAACCGTGAAGGGCGGCTATCCCCCGAATTCCTAATCAGCACATTGGCCGATGGCGAGGTGAAGTTATTTATTGATACGCTCAGCGAGGTGACGGGCCTAAGAAATGAACTTGTTACCCGCTTTGTTTTGGAGCCCGGCGGTGAAGGACTGGCCGTTGCTTGCAAATACCAGAACTTTAGTGATTTTGAATATCAGCGGACGTTTACCTACTGCCATCAATTGACGCTCAAAAATGATAACCACTCAAAGGAACTTATTCAAAACGCAGTTGAGTACTACAGGGACATTCCCCATGAATCGGCAACTGAGGTCGTGAAATTCTGGACGCATAATAAGCGGTATTTATGGGCGTTAATGAAGCTGGACTTATTATAGCGTTTCGCGATGAACGGATGTTCTCCCAATATTCTAACAAAAGAGTTTTCTCAGCCCAAAATGAATCGGCTCAGTTTCCTTCTGGCAAAAAAGGCGGTATTAGCCGCAGTTGTTCTTGGGATGATGATGAGTATTGGGCAATTGGCCTTTGATTGGCGGGGTGAAAAAAACCGTACCGAAATTACCATCTCACAAATTTTAAATTCGGTGAAACATACCGCGGGGCGGGCGGTTTTTCATTTGGATTCAGACCTGGCTGCGGAAACCCTTGACGGATTGTTTGAATATCGGCCAATTTTTAGGGCAGAGGTCTTTGATGATCTCGGTAACCTGCTGGCGAAGCGCGAGCGGGCCCCAATGTCAGGTTTTTTCAAGGGGTCGGCAACATGGCTGTTTGATGATTTGCAGATATTGACGATTCCGCTATTTGACCCCAACGAACATGGGAGAATAGGCCGGTTGACGATATACGTGGACCCGTCGTTCCTAGCGGATGGGTTCATTGAGCGATCATTGACAGTTTTGGTTTCTGGATTGCTGCGCAATGTCATGTTGGCATTGGTCCTTATCCTGATTTTCCATTACACTCTGACCAAGCCGTTGCTTGTCTTCATCAACGAATTTCGGAATGTCGATCCGTTTGATCGGCAGCCTAAATTTCTGCGAGTCCCCGCTGCGCACGAACAAGATGAACTTGGTGTGTTGGTGCACTCTGTTAATCAACACCTTTCCCGGCAAGACGAACTGGGCAAGGAACTACGCGAAAGCGAAGAGCGCTTTCGTACCGCATTTGGCAGCGTCACGGTTGGCTGCATTGTGATCGACGAAAAGGGGATCATCAATTCGTTTAATTCGATGGCGGAGGAAATATTCGGCCATGCCGCCACGGCAGCGACAGGTCAGAATGTCAGATTCCTGATGCCTGCGCCGTTCATTGGCGCTCATATCGGTTATGTTAAAGATTTCAAAAAGGACAACTCACAGAAGGTTATTTTTTCGGGAGGGGAAGTCAGGGGACTACGCAAGAACGGTGAAGAGTTTCCAATGCACCTTGGTGTAGCGGAAATGACCGTTGGCGGAAAAAAGGCGTTTATTGCGTCAGTGACAGACTTGACGGAAATAAAATTTCTGGAAAAAAAGTTGCTTCATGCCCAAAGGATGGAAGCTGTTGGTCAGTTGACCGGTGGCATCGCCCATGACTTCAATAATTTATTGGCGGTTATGATTGGCAACGCCGAAATGTTGGAGATACGGACAACAAACGATCAACAGTCGGGGAAAAATGTCAACGAGATTATCAAGGCGGTTGAGCGTGCGTCGTCGTTAACGGATCGGCTGTTGACATTCTCACGCCGACAAACCCTAGCGCCAGTCTCAACCAATATATCAAGTTTGATCGGCGGCCTCGACGACATGCTCAAACGATCATTGGGGGCAACGATCAATCTAACCGTTGAGGCCGCACCGGACCTTTGGCCGGCAACAATCGATCCTCATCAATTTGAAAATGCTTTGGTCAATTTGGCGATAAACGCGCGGGACGCCATGCCTGATGGCGGTCAGTTGACGATCAAGGCGGCAAATACGACTTTGGATGAAAATTATGCCCGGCAACATGAAGACGTAGCGCCGGGCGATTACGTGCAAGTGGCGGTGATGGACACAGGGGCCGGTATGTCTGCTGATGTTCTGGAAAAAGTGTTTGAACCGTTCTTTACGACAAAAGATGTTGGCAAAGGAAGTGGGCTTGGCCTAAGCATGGTTTATGGGTTTGTCAAACAATCCAGCGGCCATATCACGGTTGATAGTGATGCCAATGACGGTACGACGGTGAAGCTATATATACCCCAATCTCGTTAGCGATTGTTTAGGCATGGTCGAAAAAAGTGTGACGGCCTATTGCAACAGAATTCGAATTAAGAGCTGTTGCCGACCGATGAAAAGTCAAAATGTCGGAAAAATCCCTGACCATCGTTGTCACGGATTCTTTATATGTAAATCCCGGATGCCTTCATGCCGCATGATTGGTGTCGTTAGCGTTAGCGTCGATGTCAACCGACCGATCAGCACGGAACTGGATGCGTACGGTCGTCCCTCGTCCGGTCTCGCTTTCGATCTCAAATTGTCCGTCGTGCATTTCAGTTAAGGATTTTGCCAGTGGTAATCCCAATCCGGCACCTTCATGGGCGCGCGTAAAATCTTGATCGAGTTGGTTAAATGGTTTGAGAATTCTTTGGATTTGGTCCTTGGGAATGCCAATGCCATGATCTGATACCGTGATGACGATGCCGCCGGTAAGATTTCTGCTCACAATACAGTGAACCGCCTGCCCGTGCGGAGAGAACTTTACAGCGTTTGACAAGATGTTGAGCAATATGAGTTTGAAGTGGCGGCGGTCTGCACGCAGTTGGGGCACGTCGTCAGGGATCGTTATAGAGAATGTAATGTTATGGTCGGAAGCCGTGCTCTCTAACATCCGCAGGCAACTGTTAATAGATAGTGGAATTGAGTTCAATGACTCGTTAATTGCGATGGTACCTTTCTCGATTTGCGACACATCGAGAATATCGTCGATCAGCGACAATAGGTGGTTGCTCGACTCATTGATATCTTTTGCGTAGTCGAGATATCGAGGATTTTCAACTTTTCCAAACATTTCGGTAACCCACACGTGGGAGAAGCCGATGATGGCATTGAGCGGTGTGCGTAGTTCGTGGCTCATATTGGCCAGAAACTGAGACTTGGTATAGTTTGCTATGTCGGCCATATCTTTGGCCTTTTGCAGTTCCTGCGTGCGTCTGGAAACCCTTATCTCAAGCTGCTCGTTAGCGTCTTTCAGGGCTTGTTCTGCCTTTTTTCTGAAGGCTATTTCGGCGCTAAGCGAGCGGGTTCGCGCCTGGAATTTCAGCTCAAGATCTTCTACTGTCTGGCGAAATTTCTGTTCGGATAGCGGGTTCGATACGGGGCCCTGTAGGCCGTCAGCACGCTTTAGGCGTGGCCTCGCATAGGTCAGGTAGAAACCTGTCAAAAGTACCGTCGAGAGCACAAAATTTTGAAACAATCTGGACAACCACGGCGCGGCTGTATTTTTGAAAGACAGCTCAGACAGAAGCTGATCATCTACAGTGACGGTCAATTGACCAGTTGGGTTTGCCGAGCCGTCGATGGATAACGATATTCCATATTCCGTTGTTCCCCCAAAACCCATTGTCAGGGGGCCTTGATGCGGACGCTCAGCAGTAGGTCGGCTCCAGCGTGAGAGGACCGTTCGGTCTTTACCGATAAGTGTCACTCCGACGATTGGATTGAATTCGGAAAGCCCTATGATAACCTGACGGGCTGTAATCGGGTCGTGTTCTTTGATGGCTAAGGTGGCGGTGGCTCGCGACGCCTTTACCAGCCGAAGAACTGTCTGCTCAGACGCGGCACGCGAACTGTTGTAATCCAGCGCCACTTGAACTGCGGAAAAAATGGTGATGGTCAAAAATATAAATATCGTTAGGCGTTTGATATACCGAGGAGATGGGTTCCGTTGTGGTAATGGCGTTGAGCCGTCGGTGTTGCCGCTGGACTGGTGAGTGAGAGTGCGTCGTGAACGGCTGCAAACAAAGCGAGTGAATTTGAATTTTTGAAGGAAATGCAACATCGGATTCCTTACGCCCAGGTGAGCTCGTCTCGCGACGATGATGGTCGTCGCCTTATGTCTGTCTTTGAAAATAATCTGATGAGGACAAAAATCCAGTCAGGCAATTCCCGTGGTTCGCAGGGATTCTCCCTACGTTTTCGGGCTTGGGTAGAAAGTCAGTGCCTCAATCAAAAAGTTCGATGGTCCCTGACGCATTCGCATCGCGAATTCGAATTCGGCGTTGGTATTCTGAGTGTTGGATTGATGAGCCATGGGACTTTGAAAGAAGTTTGACAAATACCGCACCGCTGCCAGCGGCATATCTGATCATCCGTGGATACTTTCCGCGTAGGTTGCTCGCGCTGATCTGCAGTCCTTCCACCTTAAGGTATTGCTCAACAAAATTCGCGTTCTTGTGGCCGATCCCGAAACCATGCGCGGTGACGTTTCCGCCGCCAAATACCTTGATTTCCAGCCGTTCACGTCTTCCGCCTAATGACAGGATTTGGTTGATCAGTTGTTCCATTGCGAAATTACCATACCGCATGGAGAAACTGTTTTCGGTGTTTATGCGCCCCCCCCAGCTTCCAGTATCGCTTTCGGGCAACATAAAATGGTTCATTCCAGATATGCCAACACTTGGATCGCGAATGCATGCAGATACACACGATCCCAATACCGTCGAGAGGATTTCATCGCCATTTGATGTGACATAGCAATCGCCTTGATTGATTTTAGTGACTTTCGCTTCAGGCGGATTATCGGGGGGCCCTGAGCGAAGACCGGAACGCGAGATGTGAATGCTTTCTGCACCCAATTTGCGTTCGGAATCTGCGCTCATGATGTTGTCTTATTGTTGGATTCAGAATGTCGACCTATAAGCGCGGGAGCGTAGTTAATAGCAATCGCCTCCTCGAGTTTCACCCCAAGAACAACAAGATGTGCGCGATAATCAACAGCCAATGGGGCACCCTATGAATTTTCTATTGTCATGATTGGCATTGACTTGACGCCAACCAATACAAAGACGTGTGTCGCGATGCTTAAGGTGAATTTGATCGATTGTGAACTCGGGAATTTCCCGAATTTGTGGGGGATATTCCTGACCCCTGAGGGGAATTTCCTGACTTTCGGGTATTTCTTCTGGCGTTACTCTAAAGCCACCAGTAACGAGATCTTAGAGCTCGGTTGGGTGATCAATACATCCTTCGGATCCTCACTCAAAGGAGAAACCAAACTATGGAACCCTTTATTCACACGCAGACAGAGGGGTCGGTCCGGATCACGTTGGTGCCCAGTATGGACCTTTTGGTCGCAGGCGCGCTGAAAACGAGCATCGTCGAATCCTTTGAGGCGGCACCGAAGGTTATTCTAGATGCCAGCCCTGTCGAACGCATCAGCACGGCGTGCGTGCAAGTTATCTTAGCTGCGGGCCTTTACGCAGAAGATTCAGATCAAGAGGCTAACATCAAGATCGAAAACGCACCGCCTGCATTTATTTCGGCCGTCGATTGCCTCGGTTTGTCCAAGCTTTTTGAAAATTGGAGCACCAGTTAATGGGACGGAAAATTTTGGCGGTAGACGATTCAAAAACGATGCGGGATATGGTTGCGTTTACGCTCAAAGGCGCCGGGTTCGACGTTCTGATCGCCGAGGACGGGCAGCACGCTCTCAGTGTTCTCGGGGGTGATATGGTCGACTGCATTATCACCGATATCAATATGCCAAACTTGGATGGCATCGGGTTGATCAAGGCGTTGCGTTCGAACCCGGCTCATCGGGCCACACCAATTCTTGTTCTAACGACGGAAAGTGACCAAACAAAGAAATCTGAAGGGCGAAATGCCGGGGCAACGGGATGGATTGTCAAACCGTTTAGCCCAGACAAGTTGCTCGCTACGGTCAATAAGGTTTGTTGAGATTGGAATGATTTGTGATGTCTGAGCAGCCCACAGGATTCGACGATCTGGCCCAGTTCAAGCAAACCTTCTTTGAGGAATGCGGCGAGCTTCTTGGTGACCTGGAGATCATGCTGATGGATCTCCAGGGCAATCCTGAAAACGCCACGACGGATGATCTGAACGCTATTTTCCGAGCGGTTCATTCGATCAAAGGCGGGGCCGGAGCATTTGGTTTTACTCAACTTGTTACATTTGCTCACACCTTTGAGACACTGCTTGATGGAATGCGTGAAGGAAATGTGCCCGTTACGCTTGGCTGCGTAGAAGAGCTAATTCGCGCCACGGATATCCTTTGCGATCTGGTAAATGCGGCTAAGGAAAATGCCAATCTGCCCGATAATCACGGTGCTGAAATCACCGCAGCCCTGGTTGCCCTGACCGCTTCGGGTGCTGGTGCTGGTGCATTTAAAAACAACCTTGATGCCAACGAAGACCCAAAAATTGAGGCTTCTGATGAAGATGAAATAACGGTTTTTGATGTCTGGTTTAAGCCCGCCGCTCATCTTTTTTCTAACGGCAGCGATCCAATTATGATCTTCAATGAGTTGCAAACGCTTGGACAAGTGGAAATTACTCCAGACGTCTCAGGCTTGCCCGCATTGCATTCATTGGAGAGTGAAGAGTCCTTTTTGGCATGGGCCCTTAAGGTTACAACAAATCGGGGACAGGTGTCCGTCGAGGAAGCGTTTGAGTTTGTCGAGGACGATTGCGGCCTCGTCATAAATGCGGCCACGTCACCTGACTTCCCCCTGCAAATCCGGGACATCGCGGTGGCCGCGCCGGTCAATAGTGTCGTTACCCCCCCCCCGGCGACACCATTGCCAAGTGCCACCGCGCCCGGACCCCAAACCCCTGCCGCCAAAAGCCCCTCTGCGCCTACGGCGACTTCAATTAGAGTTGATCTCGACCGTGTCGACCAGTTGGTCAATATGGTTGGTGAATTGGTCATCACTCAATCGATGCTCAATCAACTGACCAATGTAGAAGAGGGGGGCGTGCAAACGAGCAACCCGGACATGGTAAAAGGACTGGAACAGCTCAATATGCACACACGGGAATTACAGGAAAGTGTGATGGCGATCCGCATGCAGCCGGTGAAATCGGTGTTTTCGCGGATGCCTCGGCTGGTCCGGGAACTTGCTGCTAAGTTGAGCAAAAAGGTGACACTTGTGACCAGCGGAGAAGAAACCGAAGTGGATAAGACCGTCATCGAACAATTGGCTGACCCACTTATGCATATGATCAGGAATTCGCTTGATCACGGAATTGAAGGACCAGCGGAGCGGCGTGAAGCCGGAAAACCCGAATTGGCAACCGTCAACCTATCGGCAGAACACCGCAGTGGACGAATTTTAATTGAAGTTTCTGACGACGGACTCGGCATCAATCGCGAACGTGTTTTTGAAAAGGCGACCGAAAAGGGACTGGTGCCCACGGATATCAAGTTGAGCGATAACGAAATTGATAATTTGATCTTCCTTCCCGGTTTTTCAACCGCCGAGACGGTTTCGGATGTATCTGGCCGGGGTGTCGGCATGGACGTTGTGCGGCGTAATATCAACAATTTGGGTGGACGCATTACTGTCAATTCAACGCCGGGTCGGGGGTCCCGTTTCACCATGTCGCTCCCCCTGACTCTAGCCGTTCTTGAGGGCATGGTCGTCGCTGTCGGTGTTGAAAAATTCGTTCTGCCCTTGACCAGTATTATTGAAACCATTCGTCCCAACGCTGAACACGTGCATACGCTTGTCGGTCAAGGTGAAGTTCTTTCTGTCCGTGGCGACTATGTGCCGGTGGTGTACCTTAGTCGAGTATTCGCGATCCCTGACGCTGCGGAAAAGGCGGCTGGCGGGCTTGTTGTGCTCGTAGACCTAGCCAATGGCAGGCGTATCGGAATTGTAGTTGACGAACTGTTAGGGCAGCAACAAGTCGTCATCAAAAGTCTAGAGCCCAATTCCCCTCATATTTCAGGAATTTCTGCTGCGACCATTCTTGGAAACGGAATGGTGGCCTTGATCCTTGATATCGATGGGCTTCAATCCCTGCCGCAGCATGATATGTCGCGGAAAAAAATGACCGGCGAGAATGGGGGGCGCGGTCAAACCAGGGCCTCTCAAACCGAGACAGGAAAGGTCGAGCAGTGCCAATCCGTCGGTATCGAAAAGGAGGTCCGCCGGATCATGGAAGATCAAGCCAATTTAGGCGTGTCAATCCCTTCACAATATGGTCAGAAACCCGAGCAAGCGGCGGCTGAATGACACGGTTTGGAGCGAATTAGGAGACCAGCATGGATCAACAAATCAGCGCTCAACAAAAAAATTCGGTGAACGGACCGTCTGCTCAGGTCGCCGATCCCACTGCGGGGTATGACGGAGAACGACCTATACACTCGGGAGAAACTGCCCAATACATCAGTTTCACCATCGGTAACGAAGAATATGGTGTCGATATTATGGCGGTGCGTGAAATCAAGGGCTGGACCAATACGACCCCCTTGCCCAATACACCAGATTATATGGTCGGAGTTCTTAATTTGCGGGGGGTGATTGTCCCTGTTTTTGATTTGCGGTGTCGTTTCAACGAAGGTCGGACAAAGGCGACTGACAAACACGTCTTTATTATTGTTGCGGTGGGTGATCGGACGATAGGCATTCTGGTTGATGCGGTTTCAGACATTCTGACGGTTAGTGCCAATGAAATATTAGCTGTCCCATCGGCCGACCGTGCCATTGATGACGTATTCCTAACTGGATTGGTCACGGTAAAAAATCGGATGGTTGCATTGCTTGAACTTGAGCACTTATTTGATCCGCAATCCGTACCCGAAGTCGACGGTTCAGACGTTGAGGCATTGAACTAGCCCCTAACAATTCCGACGAAAGAGAGAGCTACAATGTATATTCACAATAACACCAATATTGCTAATGGGGCTATTGCCTCAAACCGCAACGGGCTCAATCGTGGGACAGGGAACGGTTCCGACAATCAGGGTTATTGGGTTTCTGGGCGACGTGTAATACTCTCTTACGCAGGGCCATTTGTCGCTTTAATCGGTGCTGTGATGGCACCGCTTTTGTCTGATTTGGCAATTGTTCCATGGGTCTCGATTGGCTTGGGGATGATCGCATTAGGTGCCCTTGGTTTTCTGGCCTCACAAATGGAGCCCGCTGCCGATATCGATGCTGGGCGCCTGATTTCGGCCCTTGATGCGGCGCAGACTAACGTCATGGTTGCCGACAACGACCTGAATATCGTCTACATGAACGATACCATGATCGAGATGATGCGGAACGCTGAAGCCGATATCAGAAAAGATTTGCCGGCGCTCAATGTGAACGAATTGATCGGTACAAATGTTGATGTGTTTCACAAAAGTCCAGGCCATCAGCGCGGCATAATTGAAAGCCTGAGGGAGCCCATCCAGACCTCAATTACCGCCGGAGGCCGGACCTTCGGTCTGGTTGCCTCGCCAATTTTTGATGATCAGGGTGAACGCATTGGTACGACCGTGGAATGGGATGATGTCACCGATAAGCTGGTTAAAGAAAAAGCCATTGCAGAAGAAGTTGCCGCCAATATGCGCCTGAAGACAGCCCTTGATGGTGCAAAAGCCAACGTTATGGTCGCCGATAACGACCTGACAATTATTTATATGAACCAAACCATGATTGAGATGATGCGGGCGGCGGAACCAGACCTCAAGAAAGATCTGCCAAACCTCGATACAACCAAATTGATTGGTACCTGTATTGACGTCTTCCACAAAGACCCCGCCCATCAGCGCGGTTTGATCGCGGGTTTGAAAGAGACATTCAAAGCGTCAATATCCGTCGGTGGTAGATCCTTTGATCTTATTGCCTCACCAATTTTTAATGCCCAAGGCGAGCGCCTTGGGACGTCAGTTGAGTGGGCTGACATTACCGTTGAACTGGCGATTGAAGCAGAAATTGACGCTGTTGTTTCTGCTGCCGTTGAGGGCGATTTTTCCCAGCGCCTAAATATGGAAGGCAAGGAAGGGTTTTTGAAAAAAATCGCTGAGGCTATGAATAGCCTTGGTGAAAACACCGAAACGGCGCTGACCGATGTAAGTGATATGCTCGAAGAACTGTCGCAAGGCAATCTAACTAAACGCATTACCGCTGATTACAACGGAATCTTCCAGACGCTTAAAGATAGCGCGAACGAGACTGCCGAACGTTTGGCCGAAATCGTCAGCAATATTACAAATTCTTCAACTGAGTTGAACGACGCTTCGGGAGAAATCACCGCTGGTAGCGCTGATCTGGCGCAACGGACCGAACAGCAGGCGTCCGCACTGGAAGAGTCTGCATCGGCAATGGAAGAAATGTCCTCGACGGTCAAGCAAAACGCCGACAATGCGGGGCAAGCCAGTCAGCTTGCGACGGGGGCACGGGATGTCGCCAATGAAGGTGGTGATGTTGTCTCCAACGCGGTGAAAGCAATGTCCCGAATTGAGGACTCGTCACAGAAAATCTCAGACATTATTACGGTCATCGATGAAATCGCCTTTCAAACCAATCTCTTAGCACTGAATGCGGCAGTGGAAGCCGCCCGTGCGGGCGATGCCGGAAAGGGGTTTGCCGTTGTTGCCTCCGAAGTGCGAACGTTGGCGCAACGGTCAGCCCAAGCAGCCAAGGACATCAAGGCGCTAATTGTCGATAGTGGTGCGCAAGTGAAAGACGGTGTTCAACTTGTTAATGATACGGGCGCATCCCTCAACCAAATCGTTGATTCGATCAAAAAGGTTGCTGACATCGTTGCCGAGATTGCTGCAGCCAGCAAGGAACAGGCTGTTGGTGTTGATGAAATTAACACGACCATCTCCGAGATGGATGAAATGACTCAGCAGAACTCAGCCCTGGTCGAAGAAACCAGTGCGTCAGCTAGATCATTGTCGGAACAAGCTGAGGGTTTAGCTGAGATGATGTCTTTCTTCACAACAGACGAAGCTTCTCGAGTTAATGTCGTGTCAAAAAGTGCTGCAAGAACGCTAGAAGACAAGCACGAGAACCGTCAAAATGATTGGTCAGGGCGTTCAAGGGGGGCTCTAAAGATCGTGCCAGTAATGGCAGCCGCCACGTCAGCTAGTGATGATGGTGATTGGCAAGAATTTTAAGCCCAGCGGCGGCGAGAAATTTTCGCGTCGTGCACAATCAGCCGATAATCTGGAGCGAGTATGTTAAATGGACGGGGCTGGAACAGTGAGCAGAGAGTTCGCGTTTACTGATCGCGAATTCGAATTTCTCAAGGAGTTTTTCTACACGCGAACCGGAATTGTGCTGGTCGAGCGCAAGAGGGAAATGGTTTACGGACGGTTGGCGCGTCGTATCAGGGCGCTGGGCCTCAAGTCTTTCAAACAATATCTAGACTATGTTCAAACCCCCGAGGGCGACGCCGAAATTGGCTTAATGATCAATGCGGTGACAACAAATCTGACCAAATTTTTCCGCGAACCGCATCATTTTGAGCATCTCCGCGAGGTGGCAATTCCAGCCGCTTTGGACAGGTGCCGCCAAGACGGGAACAGAAGAATAAGGTTGTGGTCTGCCGGATGCTCGTCGGGGGAAGAACCCTATTGCATGGCCATAACGGCATGTGATGCGATCCCCAACATAAGGTCTTGGGACATTAGAATTTTGGCCACAGATTTGGACAGCAACATGTTGCAGAAAGGCCGTAAAGGTACGTATCAGGGAGAAATGATCGAAGGCTTTCCGCCAAATATGCGCAAGCAGTGGACCTCATTGGCTGACCGAAGAATGCAGTCACGTCAAGATGGGCGTACAAGTGCACGCGTGCAAATGAACCAGAAGTTAATCGATATGATCACCTTCAATCAACTAAATTTGATGCAGTCGTGGCCGATGAAACGTAAATTTGACGTGATCTTCTGCCGCAACGTGATGATTTATTTTGATATGGAGACCAAAAACAAGCTGGTTCAAAGATATGCAGATACGCTGCACGAGGGGGGGATTCTATATGTCGGTCATTCAGAATCTTTCCCACAGGGCATCCCCAATTTTCGTCCAGCTGGTCGAACGTGTTATCAGAAAAACAGCCAATGACTGGACTTCGCCGTCGCGCCGATAAACGTTCTGTGAGGGCTGTCGCCCAACCTGCTCGAAAAACATCGGAACACGACATTCGTAAATACTTTGACACGCGCATCGGCAAGACCATGGTGATGGTATGCGCGGGGAAAGCTTATGTGACGGATGATCCAGACGAGGTCGTATCGACCATACTTGGTTCATGTGTTTCGGCTTGTGTACGTGACCCATGGTCAGGTTTGGGTGGAATGAACCACTTTATGCTACCGGATAACAAGTCTGGTGATTGGCATTCTGGCGGTGTGGGCAAGGCGTTGCGGTACGGAAATCATGCCATGGAAGTCCTAATCAATAAGATACAAGCTTCTGGTTGCCGTCGCGATCAAATGGAGATCAAGGTGTTTGGCGGTGCAAATGTCACCAAGGGATCACATTTGATCGGGTCCGGCAATGTTGAGTTCATCGAATGGTACTTGAAAAATGAGGGCTTGAAATCGCAGGCGTCAGACCTCGGTGGAACGTCGCCCAGGCGGGTCAATTTCTGGCCGGTGACAGGCAAGGTGATGATCAAGAGGCTCACGCGCAAAAGCGATACAGATATCTTCAAAGGTGAGGAAGAGTTACCGCCTCGGCGTGACTTAAGATCTGACGAAGGCAGTATAGAATTGTTTGACTGAAGTCTAGCAATAGGAAGGGATGAACGACGTGATCAAAGTTCTAATCGTTGATGACTCGGCGCTGATGCGTCAGATTCTTGCGACAATTTTGTCCTCGGACCCTGACATTGAGATCGTCGGCACAGCCGCCGACCCTCATATTGCACGGGAAAAAATAAAGCAGGCCAATCCAGACGTTGTTACGCTGGATGTGGAAATGCCGAAGATGGACGGCCTTACCTTTCTTGAAAAAATAATGACCCTTCGACCGATGCCGGTGGTCATGATTTCAACACTGACGCAGGAAGGTGCTGACGTGACCCTTCGCGCGCTGGAAATTGGTGCGGTTGATTTCATTGGTAAACCAACCATTGATATGCAACGCGGTTTTCAAGCGATCAAAGATCAAATGATCGAAAAAGTGAAATGTGCGGCTGGCGCCAAGGTTTCCGGTCGTGCCCGTCAGAATGCCGACCGGCTGGGGCCTGTGCCGACGGGGCCTGGATATTCGTCGACCGAGCGGGTGGTCGCGATCGGCGCGTCTACAGGCGGCGTTGAGGCCATTCGGGCAATCATTGAAAGATTGCCTGCGGACAGTCCGGCAATGCTGATCACGCAGCATATGCCAGCCAAGTTCACGGGTAGTTTTGCCAGGCGACTGAATGAAGTCGCCAGCGTATCCGTCTGCGAGGCCCGACATGATCAAAAAATTGTGCCCGGGCATATCTATATCGCGCCCGGTGACCAACATATGCGGCTCGCCCGTTCAGGTGCGAATTATCTTTGTAAACTTTCCGCCGATCCGCTGGTCTCGGGGCACCGTCCGTCAGTTGACGTCCTGTTCCACTCGGTCGCTAAGGTGGCCGGGAATAACGCTGTGGGTGTGATATTGACGGGGATGGGTGGTGATGGTGCAGACGGGTTGTTGGCTATGCGCAAGGCTGGCGCCCCAACGATCGGGCAGGATGAAGCGTCGTCAACGGTTTATGGCATGCCGCGGGTGGCCATGGAAAAAGGGGGTGTCGTCTTGCAGATGGGACTTGAAAAAATCGCCACGGGAATAATCCAAAATTGCTATCGTGGTGGTCGCGGGGCAATGCGAATTTAGACCAGAGGCTCATCCGGATGCCAGAAATGAAGGAGGAAGGTATAAAAATGACTGATGATGCTGGGTTTTCAATAGATGACGATGTGATCGAACATCCATTTTCCGACGACTTGGGGGGTGATGAGCACGGTTTAGATGGATACGGGTACCACAGACAGGGAGGCGCCGCCGATGGCGGTCGACCTGCAAACGGTAAAAAAGTCGGGTCGGCACAGGATTTTGTCAATTATTGGTTAGAGCTTTCAGAAATTCAACGGCGAACTCTGGTCGCGCTTAGCGGCGAATTAGGGGTTGTCTCCAACCTGGTGGAAACAAGCGTCGGTGAGCTGTCGGGGCATTTTCAGGGTTTGGCAGCAGATGTTGGCAATCAAATTAGTCATACACAAAGCGTGATGGCGTCCGCCGGGTCGCTTAATATTAATGGTGAGCAAATATTAATGTCGGATATGGCGGGCGTTCTCGAGAAAAATCAGGATCAGATGATTGCTAAGGTTGCCAATGTTGCAAAAGACAGCATGCAGCTCGTCTACGGATTTGAGGATGTCGCCAAAGATATGAAGAAAATGGGACGGTCACTTGATGAATTGGAAGTGATTAATCAAAAAACCAACTATCTGGCGATCAATGCAAAAATTGAAGCGTCGGCTGCCGGCGTTTCAGGAAAAGGTTTCAGTGTTGTTGCTGACGAGGTGCGGGAATTATCGCGTTCTGTTGAGCGGACTATGGAACGGCTTCGCCGCGACATCGATGGGATATCGTCTACCCTAAAAGTTCAGTATGAAACATTGAAAAACATTGCGACCATGGACATGACGGATGTCATCACCAATAGGGACCGCATCACTCAGATGATGGACGCGATGATGTCGATGAATGATGATTTTAATGGTGCCCTGGCAGAGCAGGCGACGGCGTCAGGCAAAGTGTCTGACGGCATTTCCAGTGTTGTAACCAGCTTGCAGTTTCAGGATCGAACAAAACAAAGAATTGAGAATATTAACGACACACATAGCGTCCTCGTGGATGCGATCAAAGCTCTCCAGACCGACACCAGAGCCGAAGTTGACTGCCCTATGTCCGGTGAGGAGATTGATCAAGAATGGGTAAATAATATTATTGGTGGGCTGACACTTGGTGAGATGCGTCAACGGTTTGTCACAAGCATGCTGGTTGACGGAACTATACCTGTGGATGACACTGACGACGATATTGGGCCGGGTGATGACATCGATGATGTCGAGCTGTTCTAGGTTTTTTCGGTAACATTCCAAAGGAGGCAATAGATTATAGTGGTCAATTATAGGTGACTTGATTATAATGGGTTACAATGTTTAAGAGAATTTTGCTGTATTTTTGCACACGCTTGCAAAGGTCGCTTATGAATGTGTCCGCCCAAGTTCAAAGTGAAAGCCGACTTGATGTTGGCAGCTTGGGACGTTTCTCTGCGCCTAATGACAATTTGCAGACGATGGGCCGAGTTTCGATGGACGGCTGCATTCTTTCATTGAACCACATTCCGGCGGCGGCGGCCCTAATTGACCGTAATTTTGGTATTGTTGCTGCTAACGATTTGTTTTCTCGGCTAGAATTGTTTGATGATCCGATAAACACACGGAAAGTCACAGATGCGCTCGGTGATCCCGTGGAATTACGCCGGCAACTGGAGAAAGCCTTTCAGGGCGAGTCTGTCCGGCTGGAATTACTCATTCCCGATAAAACTCAGGTCTCCAGAACCTTTGAGATTTTTCTTGGTCAAGGGGTAAGCAACGGCGTTCATCCAGACTATGTGTTTGTCTTGATGATTGACATTTCCGACGTGGTCGGACGCCGGGATCAAGTCCTTCGTAGCCGCATTGCATTGGCCCAAGTGGAGCGAACGAACCTCGTGAGAGAGATTGCATCGGGATTGGCCCATGAATTGGCTCAACCTTTGACGGCGATTGAAGGCTACGCGTCCGGTGGCGTTCAGCGCATGCAATCTGGACAGGCCAGCGATACCGATCTGATCGCACCGCTACAAAAAATCTCTGATCAGGTTGACCGTGCGGGAACATTGCTGAGAACGATATGTGACATGTCGCAGACGCGTAGTCGACGAATGCAGTATTTCGATATTGATGGGCTTATTGAAGAAACAACCAATATCTTAAGGCACGAATTGTATTCTCATGAAACGGTTATTGACCACGATTTGAACGGCAGTTTGCCAAAGATAAAAGGCGACCGGGCACAAGTTCAGCAGGTTTTACTCAACCTAATTCAAAACAGCCTGGATGTTGTTGATGACAAGCGCCCTGATGGGGCTAAGAAAATAACCGTTTCGAGTGTCGGCATCGAAAATGGTATTGAAATTAGCGTCGCAGACGATGGTCCGGGGTTTGACGAGGAGCTACGGCCTAAGGCCTTCGATCCCTTTATTACCTGCAATTCGGACAAGACAGGAATGGGCCTAACGATTTGCGAGACGATTATTGGTTATCATGACGGTAAGATTTGGATCGAGCCTTCGATTACCAATGGCGCGATTGTTCGTTTTCGCCTGCCAATCGAAAACCATGATCTGTTTTGTTGAACTGGGAATAGAGGTCGTGATTGGGTTATGATTATTAATAAATGGGTCGGTCAGCATGCTGGAGAGTAATTCTACCGTACATATCGTTGATGATGATGAGGCCGTTCGTGATGGGTTGAGATGGCTGCTCGAATCAATAGGCATAAGTGTTCGAGAATATGCTGAAGCTGAAGACTTTATCTCCGATTACATCGCCCAACCGCCTGAATGCTTGTTGTTGGATATCAGAATGCCCGGAATCGGCGGACTCGAGCTGCAAAAAAGGCTTGCCGTAACTGACACGTCGCTACCCATTATAATTTTGACCGGGCATGGCGATATCCAAATGGCCGTGCACGCCATGAAGAAAGGCGCAATCGATTTCATTCAAAAACCTTACAATCAGGAAGCGTTGCTCGATCTTGTCAGAAAGGCGTTGCAAAAAAGTTCAGAAGAAGCCTCGAACAAAAAGGAATGGCTTGAACGTGAACGTCGGTTGGCAACGTTGACGACCCGAGAGCGTCAAGTGATGGACCTCGTTGTTATCGGCGAAACCAACAAGGTGATTGCCGCGAATCTTGAGATTAGTCCGAAAACGGTTGAGACCCACCGTGCCAGAATTATGGAGAAAATGCACGCTCGATCATTGGCGGACTTGATTTCAAAATCAAGCATACAAGCCACCGACTAATAATATTCCAACTGAGACCGCATGTTTGACGTTAGAGTCCATCCGGCGATTTTTGAATCGCTGGATGGACTCTAACTTATTGATACCCCCGCAAAGCCACGTTCGCGAATGAACCTATTCTCCCCGGTTTTGCTCTAGCTCTGTTCAGGGTGAATTGTCGAAACACACCAGGCAAATTCTATAAATTGGAGGGGCGCTGAACTTGTCAGGGTAATTCCCCACGTCCTGCGTGTTCTACCCCAATTGATCGAATCCAATTTTTTTCCCTTAATGGAAAAGATGAATTAGTAATCCAATAAGGCGATGGGAAACGCACCAAATGGCAAATTTTGACGTTGTTGTATCGGAGCCGCATAAATGGCCTTATCGCTCCCTCAACTCTGCCCTCGTCGTCCTAACCTTATTGGCCGTTCCAGCAGGGGCGGTAGCGGCAACTGCGGCCGTAGGGCCAGCCTCATTCATGGCGATTGAGTCGATTGGTAATTGGTCCGTCGTCGTGGTGGCATTTGTTTTGGGATCAGTCCTTGCGGGCATCGTTGTTCATCTGCGTTCCAGGCATTGTCATAAAACACAGCTTAGTAAATTGATTGAAGCCATGGGTGAACTCATTAACGGGCAAACCGATACCGAAATTCGACATGCCGATTTCAAGGGGCCGATTGCCAAATTGGCGGAAAGCGTAGAATTGTTTCGTGGTCACTTGATTGCCATAGAACGGCTTGAGCGCGAGCAATTGAGAGTACTTGACGAGAGAGAGCGGCGGGCACGCAAGATCGATACACTGAATACCGAATTTGATTCGTCGGTATCCGGAATCGTGGACGCGCTCGCCTCGACCTCGGGCCAAATGCGTGCCGCCGCGCAAACTGTCTCTACCACAGCGGCGTCGACAGACAAAAAAGCCCGACGTGTCACTGTTGGTGCTGAACAAGCGTCTGAGAGCGTGAAAAATGCGGCGTCGACGGCCGAGAACTTATCTCAATCGATTTCCGATATTGCCAGAGAAATGAACCGGTCAGCTAAAATTGCCGAAGCCGCTGCAGAGCAAGCCCAAGGGACAAGCGAGACAATTTCAGGGTTGGTTGTATCGGCGACGAAGGTCGGAGAAGTCGTCGATGTGATCACCGACATTTCAATTCGTATTGACCTGTTGGCGTTAAATGCGACGATTGAGTCCGCCCGGGCGGGAGCCGCTGGTAAAGGTTTCGAGGTGGTCGCTAACGAAGTCAAAAAACTGGCGAACCAGACGTCACGCGCGACCGAGCACGTGATTGGTCAAATCGAAGAGATGCAGGAAACGACAGATCGAGCCGTTGAGGATATCTCCGGCGTACGTGATACGATCGTTAGCATTGCGGAAATATCCAATACCGTCGCGGCGGCAGTAGACGAGCAAGATCAGGCAACAAAAGAGATCGCGCGAATGGTTGAACTGATTTCCCGCGGAACCGTTGAAGTCACGGAAAACGTTTCAGGCGTGTCTGCGGATGCCGCCAGAACCGAGTCAGCGACCAGTGAAATGTTAATGGCAGCAGAAGAAATTTCATCGAGATCAAGTGGCTTGCGAGACGATGTTGTTAAGTACTTAGAATGCATTAAAGCGGCCTAGAAATCAAAATAGGACGTTGTCCCATAATTTTTCAGTTCATCCAACGAAGAGGTCCACAATGAACATCAATATCCATAATGACGGTTCGATGCGTCAAATCGAATGTGATGGTACCCTGAGCTATCGGGACAAACCGGCGATTGACCGTATTGTTGAGTGCATCAGCGAAGATACACCCTCACGCTGCGTTCTTAGGATGGAAAGATTGGAGCGAATTGATTCCGCCGGGCTTGGAATGCTTTTACTAATTAAAGACGTGGCAGAACGAATAGGAACAGAATTGATTCTCAAAGGCATTACAGGGAAAGTCAGTAAACTCATGATGATAACTGAATTTTCGTCGATGATGCGAATTGAGAAATAACCTAACGAGTTTAATGGCACAAAAAATAGGATCGGATGTGAAAAACGACCAACATACAGGAGAGCGCAAAATGGAACTGGTTGTCGTCGACAAAGGGGTAACCCGGACCGTTTTGATGGCGGGCGAGCTAAGGTTCTCTGATCATGCTTCTGTTCGTAACCTGATTGATGATTTTGAGATGCCACGCTACCATTCGTTTGAAATGTCTTTGAAAAACTTGGATTTCATTGATTCGGCTGGCTTGGGAATGTTAATGCTGATGGCCGAAGCGGCGGAGAAAAACGGCGTAAAGTTTCAGGTGATGGATGCTGTCGGTCGGGTGAAGAAGATCTTGGATCACGCCGACGCCAACAATATGTTGAACGTGATAAGCTAGAGGAGCGTGCGTTGTTGCAGTCAGACCTTAGCCTTTCGTCGCCAAGGCGCATTCTCATTGTTGATGATGAAGCCGATCTGCGTGATATCCTGGTCGAGGAATTGGAAGACATCGGCTATGAGACGACGACCGCCGATAATGGAATTTCAGCGCTGTCTGAGATGGTCGCGCATGATGGCAATTTTTCGGCGATTCTACTGGACCGTAACATGCCTGAAATGGATGGTTTTCAGTTTCTGGACGAAATGCGACAAAACAAAGACTATGATGGTATCCCTGTTATTTTCCAAACTGCGGCGACCTCGACTGAGGACGTTGTCACTGGGCTAAAAAAAGGTGCCTATTATTATATTACCAAACCCTATGACTTTGCTGTCCTGTTCGCAATCGTCCGCAGTGCGATTGAAGATAAAGAACGGCTGGATGCCATGCGGCTGGAGGTTCGCGACCATCTAAAAGCGATGGTGTTGGTAAGCACCGGAACCTTCGAATTCTCGACGTTGGAAGAGGCACAGAGCTTAGCTGTCATGTTGGCGCTCGCCTGCCCGGATCCGGATATTGTTGGATTTGGACTTCACGAATTGTTTATTAATGCAGTTGAACACGGCAACTGTGGCATCACATTTGATGAAAAAACAGAGTTGGTAATCGCCGGAAAATGGGAAGACGAGGTAAACCGGCGTAGAAAATTACCGGAAAATAATGGACGAACGGCGATCGTCAATTTTAGCCGAAATAAGGAGCAAGTCTCCTTCCACATTAAGGACCAGGGGCAGGGGTTCGCCTGGACCGATTTTATGGAGTTTGAGCCCAAACGGGCGATGGAGCCCAACGGTCGAGGTATCGCACTGGCGAAAGCTGTAAGCTTCTCTGGCCTGGAGTTTCTTGGCAACGGTAATGAAGTGATCGCAACTGTCAAACTCTAGCCCCGTCCGTCGGTATTCTCTGATTGGATGAAGACGAGAAATTGGACCAAGTTTATCTGATGTCAAAAACGTCACAACATGCTCAGCCTCCAGCAGCCACAGAGAAAGACCCCGTCGTTGACATCAGTGAGGGCCGTGTCCTGATTATTGACGACGAGATAACCATTTGCGAACTTATTCGGTTCGTATTAGCCACCATTGGAATCAATACCGTTGAAACCGCTAACAACGGAAAGGAGGGGCTGAGCAAAATTCGTGATTTCCGACCTGACCTGATCATTCTTGACTTGAAAATGCCAGTTATGGATGGGTTTGAAGTTCTTGAAAAATTAAAGGCAGATCCCAAATTATCAGAAATTCCCGTCATCGTTGAGACAGGCCAGGATGCCCCCGAGGACAGGGCTCGGGTATTGTCCATGGGGGCAAAAAATATAATCTCTAAACCACTTGACCACAATTTATTGGCATCACGGGTTCGACTGCATATGGAAGTGCGTCTGCTGATCAGGAACTTGAAGGAATACCAAAAGCGTGTGGAGGAAGAACTTTCGACCGCTCGAAACATGCAAAAAGATCTTTTGCCACGGCAACATCAGATTGCTCAGGTCGAGGCTCAGTACAATTGTAAATTTGACTCTCATTATAGTACTTCGTCAGAATTGGGTGGTGATTTCTGGGGAATCCAGACGGTTAGCAAATCCAGCGTTGGCATGTTTATTGTCGATTTTTCCGGGCACGGCGTTAGTGCCGCGATCAATACCTTTCGTCTTCATACGGTGCTGGTTGAGAACCCGCAGATCGAGTCGCCGGCACGATATCTTGAATTTCTCAATAGGCACCTTTGTGACCTCATCCCGCGAGGACAATTTGCGACGATGTTCTATGGCGTTTTTGACACAACATCGGAAAAGTTGACCTACTCAGCCGCCGCGGCGCCAAATCCAATTTTTGTTTTTCCAGATGATGGAGGTTTGGTCGTTGGCAATGGGTCTGGTCTTCCCCTTGGAATTTCCCCACAGGCTGAATATCAAAATCAAACCGTCGACTTCCCAAGGGGAACGTCGTTATTCATGTACAGTGACGCTTTTTATGAATCGCCCCAATTGGACGGCTCTGAAATCGGTATGGACGGTGTCGCCACCTTTGTGAGCGAGACGATACAATGTTTTGATCATGGTTCCAGTTCAGGCAGTGTGCTTAATCAAATTCTTGAACGATTTTATCAACACAGGAAGCAACCCCTGGCCGATGACTTGACTGCGGTATGGTTTACGTGGCGTGGGCAGTGATTGCTTTCCGTCAGTGTAATCGAGGGTCAAAAACTTCTAAAAGTTACTTCGTTTTGAAGTTACTATTTGGCGCTGATGTCCCCAGGTAAGTATCGCCTGTGGTGTGTTCTGCTATACATGTAATCCCGGAATAGGGGTATTTCCCCACTAGTTCCATTTCTGAGAAATGCTATTGTTCGTTTGGGTACATGCACGGGCAATGGAGGCCACTCTAATCTACTGGAGAGAGATCAGAGAACGGCAGAAACGAGGCTTAACATCTCGTCCTGCTACTGAAACTAGAGTAAAGCCGGAGCGAATAGGTTCATTCGCGAACGTGGCTTTGCGGGGATATCAATGAGTTTGAGCACTTCCGGTGATTCAAAAATCGCCGGAAGTGCTCTAGCGACCAGGGACCGCCGGGTTGGATGCGCTGATTGCGTCCGGTTTCTCTTGAATATTGTGATATATGGAACAACAAAACGACCACACTGACGCTTCCGAAATCCGCATCCTTTATATTGAGGACGAACCGGTTTTCTGTGCTTTGCTTAAACGGGTTGTCGAAAGTCATGGTTATTCCGTGGTTGTCGCGCACGATGGTCATCAAGGAATATCCCTGTTTGACGAACTACCGTACGACATCGTCATTGTCGATTATCTGCTTCCTGATCAAACCGGGATTAGTGTCTCAGAACAGCTTTTGCAGCGACAAGCGGACTTGCCGATTATAATGGTGACCGCGCATGGCGACGAAAAAACCGCCGCCGCCGCCTTGGCCATTGGTATCAGTCATTATCTGATTAAGGGCGCGACGGACGTCTATTTAGAGAATATTCCAACGACTATCGACAGCTTGGTGGCGCGTCGCGTTCACAAAAAAAGGCAGTCGGAGATGGAAAAGGTGCTGCAAGCGAGTGAAAAAAAGTACCGCGACCTCGTCAACACCGCACCAATTTGTATTTATGAAATTAATCTTGAGGGCCAATTTACGTCCGCGAACCCGGCCGGGCGGCGCGTATTAGAGGACGTCGATGTAAGCGACATTATCGGCACGCCGTACCTCGATATTCCAGTTGCTGAGGATAAAGGCAGGGTGGCTGAATTGATGACGCTTGCCCGTCAAGGGAAAGGGGCTCGATTTATGTTCCGCGCCGCCGGTAAATTCGAAATTCGACAATTCAATAGCAGCCTGGAACCAATTTTGGATTCCCAGGGGAATGTCGAACGAATAATGGGGATGCTTGAAGATATCACTGAGCGTGTTCGGGCTGAGGAAGAAATGGCCGTTAAAACCACGTTGTTGGAAACGGTTCTCAACAATATGACCGATGGAATTGCCTTATTCGACAAAGACCACAATATGCAGGTTTTTAATGCCTGTTTCTTAGATCTTATGGGGCTTTCGAAAGCAGACGTGGCTTTGGGGGAACCTATTGATAACTCAACGGCGGATAAACTTGTGCGCAATCAAAACCGGCCTGATCGTCATGAGGATTTGGTCGATGAACTTATTGAATCCTTTAGTACGTCCCAACCAAAGCACTTTGAGAAAGTTCGCGCCGACGGTAGTGTTATTTCGATGAAGTGCGCATCGGTTCCGAGTGGCGGATTTGTTGCCACGGTTTCAGATAATACGGAACTTAGAAAAACGGAAAAAACTCGTAATTTACTTCAATCTGCGGTGGAAAATTTAGATCCAGGCGTGGCGTTATTCAATGCCGAAGGGCGTCTTATTTTTTGCAATAAAAGCTATACAAAAGACTTTTTGCCAGAATTGTCTGGGTTTTTGAATACTGATTTTAGGGTAGAGGAGGAGGCGCCGATCGCACCGCAAAACGATTTATTTGACCATATTGACCGACCCTATGGCACCCTCGACGGACATCAGGCCAAACAGCCTATTAGGTCAAATAGGCCATTTGAGCTTGAGACAGCTAACGGCTGGATGTCATATCACGAATATAAAACCAGTGACGGCGGAACAGTGGTCCTTAATCAGGACATCACCGAACGCAAGCTGATGGAAAGTAAACTTGGGCATTCTCAAAAGATGGAAGCAATGGGTCAACTTACGGGTGGGATTGCCCATGATTTCAATAATATTCTTGCTGTAATCATTGGCAGTCTGGAACGGCTTGCGGATGACGTTGACCATACAGCTGCCAACTCAAAGCGAGTGGCTCGTGCAATACGAGCGGCTGAGCGGGGGGCAGCATTAACCCAACAACTGCTTTCGTTTGCGCATAAGAAGGTCCTCAATCCAAAATTTACGTTGGCGCAGGATCTAATTGCCGGTCTGATGGACTTGTTTGAATCGACATTGGGTGAAGACATCAAAGTCGTGACGCATATTGAGGCTGGGACAACGGGGGTCAATGTTGACCGGGATAGTTTCGAGACGGCCATTCTCAATCTGGCGATCAATTCCCGCGATGCCATGATTGGCGGTGGCACGCTGTCGCTATCGACCTCAATGGTGTCGTTGGAGCAGGGCTCCCTAGCCGATGTACCAGATGTTAATCCCGGAAATTACATCTTGATTGATGTGCGTGACACCGGCAAGGGGATCGGAGAAATTGAGGCTGAACGTGTTTTTGAGCCTTTTTTCACCACAAAAGAGGTCGGTAAAGGCAGCGGTTTAGGCTTAAGTATGGTTTACGGATTCGTACGCCAATCAGGAGGGTATATCTCACTGAGCAGCAAATTAGGGCAAGGGACGTCGGTAAAGGTTTACTTGCCGGTGTCTGAATCTCAGGCAAGCGAAATTTTTGAGGGGAGCACGCAAGTGACACCAGACTTTGTCGGCAGTAAAAAAATACTATTGGTGGAAGATGATCCAGCGGTGCGCGGCACGACGGCGTCAATTTTGGCCGGCCTTGGCTGTGAGGTGTTTGAAGCCGAAGATGGCCGTTCGGCACTTTCTAGACTGGATATCCTAACCAATAGTGGCATTGCCATTGATTTGGTCTTTAGCGATGTCGTCATGCCTGCCGGCATGAGCGGTTATGATCTCGCACGACAAATTAAAGACAAGCATGACGGTTTGAAAATCTTATTAACCTCTGGTTATCCTGACTTAGAGAGAGTTCCCGGTAAGGATCGAGACTTATTTCTTTCAGAGGTGCACTTCTTGCCGAAGCCGTTCAGACGCGAAAAGCTGAAAACCACCCTCAACGACTTGTTTAATCAATAATACCGACCCATCAGTCCAGACAAATTCATTAGCGCACTCTGTCACTCGACCGTTGCGATTATTTTCGTGATGGCGTTGACGTTGATTTCCTTCGAGCGCGTTTCCGTTCTATGATGTTGTTATGACGTCAAATCCGGATCAAAAACAAGGTCAAAAAAGCGCTTCACGTAGGGGAGGGGTGATGCGGTTTCTGGGATGGGGGGGCTTAATTCTACTCATCGTGAGCATGTTTGCGATGGTTCAGCGAAACACCTTATTGGAATTCGCAATTGCCAGTGTGCTGTCAAATTATGACGTGACTGACGCAGGTTTTAAGGTGACGCGTTTTGACGTCGATGGAATTCGTATCGATGATATCCAGCTCGCCAATCAGGTGACGGCGAAATCCGTTGCGGTTTCTTATTCGATATCTGGGCTAACCCAGGGACATGTCGAGCGGGTCAACGTCGCGGGGCTTGCGGTTGACGTATCGGCACCGGAAACGGGTGTGCTTGGTAATGTCATGACTGTCATTGCGTCAAACGGCACTTCATCATCCGCGCCGATGGTGCAGCTGCCGAAAATCCAAATCACCAATGCAAAAATCTATGGCGCAAGAAATGATGCGATGTTTACCGCGCACATCAATGGGGACCTCAATGGCGACCTTTCCGCTGCTTTTGACGTTAAAGGGCATGGTCTGCTGACGACCTCGGGACGTACATTTAAAGCTGAAGGTGTGCACGCGGGTGTCGTTGTCGCGGCGGGATTGGAGGACATTACCGTGACATTACAGCAAGGGTCGGTTGCAGACCTCTCGCCGTCGCCCTGGTTTCGTCCCTTGAAGGCGTCGGGAACGGTACATTATGGCAAAGGGCGCCTCGCGTTAAACACCGTTATCTCGGCAATCGATGATCGCCGTCTACTGAGGGTGACGGGGCACCATGTCTTTGACAAAAACAGTGGTGTGGCCAATTTACACTTGCAGCCCATTGTCTTGTCGTCCGAAGGGCTTCGTCCGGAGGACCTGTCTCCGTTGCTTGCCGATTTTCGTAATGTTTCAGGCCAGATAAACGGCAATGCTAATGTCTCGTGGCGTCATGGTGCGGTCCAGGGAAAGGGCAACGCCCTTCTGTCCTCTATTTCGTTTGAAAAAAATGAGGTAGCAGTCAAAAACCTGAACACTGCCATCGATTTTACCACCCTTGAAAACATCGACAGGGCGCAATTAAACATTGCTAATGGACGCGCCACTATTGCCAACAAGGGTCAGACGCTGAAGGTTTCCAACATTGACGGTTCCGTCACGGGGGCTATTGATCAAATGGACCTTCAGCTAACCAAGGCTGTGCTTAGAGATGGCGGTCAAATACCCCGTTTCGTGCCGGTTGACCTCAAGGGCATGGGGAAATTGAATGGATCTGAGCTTGCCTTTGACATCAACGCTGAGGCCCTCGGCGGGGAAATTCGCCTGTCTGCCAAGGGTGTTCACCATGTCGTGAATGGAAAGGGCGGTGCCAAAATATCATTGTCGCCATTAAATTTCGGTCGTGGCGCGTTGCAACCCGGCGACTTGTTTCCAACGGTGAAGGTCCCAGGACAGGTTTCGGGCGACATTGTCGCCAGGGCCGACATCGTTTGGGATGGTGACGATGTTGACGGAAAGGCTAAAGGTACAATCAGTGGCGCTTCCTATACGAGCGGCGATATTGGTATCAGGCAAGCGTCAGCCGAGTTGTCCATTCCAAGCCTAAAGCCCGGTGCACCAATTTCCATTGGGTTGACCAAAGCTGGAGCCTCTTTCGATGTCGCCAATTCGTATTTTAAAGTGCACGATGTCAGCGCTGAGATCATGGCCGATCAACAGTCCGGGCACGTGCGCATGCGCCTGAACTCAGCCACGCTTGCCGATCAAAATGCAACCCCGATGGTGAAGCCTGCAGCGTTGACGGGAAGGGCGGATGTGCGTGGAGAGCAACTGACGTTCGAGGCAACCGCGTCCATTTTGCCGGCGGGCAAAGGGCGGGGGCGTGTACTGGTGAAGGGACGCCATCACCTGGCAAGCAAGGCAGGTGAGGCGTCTTTCACCGTCGCGCCAATTGTATTCGATCCACTTGGCATGACGCCCGGTGACATCTTAGCTGTTCTGGACCCGATCAAACATGCTAGCGGCACCGTCGGCGGGAAAGGTCATATTTATTGGGCAGCAAATAAATTTGACGGCACCGCCGATTTAAGTGCCGACGGGTTGTCCTTCACCGTCAACACCACCAAGGTCGATCACTTAAACGGCACCTTACATTTTGATCATCTCAACCCGCTGAATACGGACACGTTGCAGCAGATCTCAGCAGCAGGGATTGCCGACGCTATATCTGTGAGCAAGCCGTTTGTTCGGTTTAGGGTTGAAAATGGGCAGCAAATTTATATAGACCATGCCGAGGTCGGTATTGCTGGCGGTCTGGTTTCCGTCGATGGTGTTGTCGTTGACGATAGCCGCGCACCAAAGCGGCTGACGCTGAAACTGTCGGACTTGGATCTCGAAAAATTCATGGCACTGCTGAGCGTCGATGGGGTGTCGGGGTCCGGCGTTATCAATGGTACTGTGCCGGTGGAAATCAAACACAATGTGGTGCTGGTTCAAGATGGTTTGTTGGAGGCTGCGGGGCCAGGGGTCTTGCGGTTTCGTTCCGAGCAAGCCCGCCACGCGCTTGCTGGTGGCGGTGAACAAGTCGCGTTGCTGCTGCAAGTTCTGGAAGACTTCCATTATCAACGGCTATCGTTAAGGCTGGGGAGGGCAGAAGCGGCAAAAGCTGATATCCGCCTTCGTGTAGAGGGAGCCAATCCAGCGGTCAAGGACGGTTACCCCTTTATCCTCAACATCACTCTTTCAGGCAATCTCGATAATGCCTTGGCCGCAGTTGTCGAAACGTTACGATTGTCTGACCGGGCCCTCAAATCGGCCGCCGGCGTGGGCTCGCCGCAAAACTAACCGCCAGTGTTCTTAAGGCCCATCCGATGCCTAATTGCCAACCTCAAAGCCAACCTGTATGCTGTAAAAATGACGGTAGTCTTTATTTATGGAGCGTCTCAATGACGTGGAATAGGTTTCAACTCATCACCTGTGCGGCAATCGTGGTCGGTTCCCTAACCTCGGCGTGCTCGCCGACGGTGAAAGTGGAAGCGCCAAAAGAACCGATCACCATCAACTTGAATATTAAACTCGACGCCAAGGTGCTGTTGCAGCTTGAAGAAAAAGCCAAGAACGACATTCAGAAAAATTCGGAGATATTCTGATGAACCTGGACAACGATGGCATCAATGGCCGCAGAAAATTTCTCTTAACAAACGCGTTGTTGATATTGGCCTTAACCGTTGGCGGACTGATGTCGACGCCAGCTGCGGCCCAATCCTTAAACGACCTGCGCGCCTCTGGTGCCGTTGGTGAAGGGTATGACGGTTTTGTCCACCCGCGCATGGCTAGCGGAGCCGCCCAATCCGTCGCCGCGTCGGTAAATGCCAAGCGCTCACAAATATACGCCATGCGCGCCAAAGAACAGGGGCTTTCCCCAAACCAAGTCGCCCGCGTCTACGCCCGCGAAATATTTGGAAAAGCCGCCAAGGGAACATGGTTCATCGATGAATCCGGCACCTGGCAACAAAAATAGCGCCTCCCTCGCTTGCCAACAAACACTCCCCTGTCGCGACGACGATGATAGTCAAAGATTGAGCGCCTGACCCCGCTGGGTCAACATATCCGGGACTGAGCTGCTCCCCGGAAATCGGACAGTGACGTAAGCTATAAAACTGTGTTTTCTGGTCTCAATTCAAAGGAGATCAGAAATGAGTAAGCGGAAACAATACAAGGCCAGTTTCAAGGCCAAAGTAGCCCTTGAGGTCTTAAAGGGAGAGTAAACGGTTTCGGAATTATCGAGTCGTTTCGGAGTTCATCCGACAATGATCCATCAGTGGAAAAAGGCACGACTGGAAAATGCCCCTGATATTTTCGAGCGTGGGTCGGGCAAAAAAGAACCAGCGCATGATCTGGCCAAGATCAAAAATCTGCATGCAAAAATTGGCGAGTTGACCATAGAGTGTTTCCGTTTTAAACTGACGCATAGCCTGAATTTCTAAAATAGTTTGCACATTCCTGTGGTGAGAAGTGATCGAGAAGCGTACCAATCCGTCGCCATGTTGCTTCCTTTGTTCGTTCTTCGGCGCGTCTGAGA